>ERZ1106969.336-NODE-336-length-51632-cov-34.980049_pt1 | contig 51632 bp, 63 predicted proteins | sample MGYA00403685_ERZ1106969 | MGnify/ENA primary metagenome ERZ1106969 (study PRJEB35170, sample SAMEA104062416) | human gut metagenome | biome: human gut; feature: human-associated habitat; material: faeces | place: Denmark | collected 2012-05-18 ... | reverse complement strand
TGCTAATCTTAGTGGCGATCTCGTCAGCGAAGAACTTCACATCTGCCTCGACCAACTATCCGAAATTACAGGTGGGCAAATCACCCCTAACGAAGTCCTCGCCAACATTTTCAAACACTTTTGCATCGGAAAGTAAGCCTTATTTGGGGTGTGTCAAATCAGATATAAAACCGATGTAACTAATGTGAGATTACAAAGGGAGTTTCATCGGAATAAGCATCAGAAAATAAATCGAAATTTTTGCACGGTTTATACCCGATTTGTCGTTTATTTGTTGTTACTTTGTTGCTGGAAACATATTAAGCAACAAAACAAGCAACAAAATCATGGGACAGTCAAAAGAGCCAATCCGCCTACGTCAAAGGCGTACACCGTCGGGGCTGATAAGCCTGTACCTCGACATCTATCTCAACGGGCGACGCTCGTATGAGTATCTGAAAATGTATCTCGTTCCCGAGAAGACGAGAGCCGACAGGGAGAAGAACCGAGAAACGCTCAAACTCGCCGATGCCATCCGTGCAAAACGGGTTCTCGAACTCCGCAACGGGCAGTACGGCTTCCAATCGCAGTTTGCAGCCTCTACTCGTTTTTTCGACTATTACTGCTCACTCTGCGAAAAACGGCTGGGAGGGGAAAGCAGAGGCAATTGGGGTAATTGGTATTCATGTCTCCATCATTTGAAGAAGTACGAAAAGCGGGAGGACATTACCTTTGCCGAGATAACGTCCGAATGGGTACAGGGGTTTAAGGATTACCTCGATAATGATGCTGTGGCGTGGACACACGATTACCGAAAGCGTATTAAAGACCATCCACTTGCCCGTAACAGCAAGATGTCGTATTTCAATAAATTGCGGGCGTGCCTTAATCAAGCCTATGAGGAGCGGATTATAGCTGTCAATCCGCTGCGTGGTATAGACGGGTTCAAGGCGGAAGAGGGTACACGAATGTACCTCACTATCGACGAGGTAAAGAAACTTGCACAGACAGAGTGCGAGTACCCACAAATCAAAGCAGCATTCCTGTTCTCTTGCCTCACGGGGTTACGGCGTAGCGATGTGCTACGGTTACGCTGGGGTGATGTCTATCAGCAGGGCGATTTTACCCGTATCATTTTCAAGCAAAAGAAAACCGCGGGGCAGGAATACCTCGACATAACAGCAGAGGCAGTAGAGTTGATGGGTGAACGAGGAAACCCCGATGATTATGTTTTTACGGATATACACTCTCCATCCTGTACGAACAACACTATAAAGCTATGGGTTGCAAAGGCGGGTATAAATAAGGATATAACATTTCACTGTGCCCGCCATACATTCGCAACAATGATGTTGGATTTGGGGACTGACATTTACACCGTTAGCAAACTGCTTGGGCATAGGCTGCTGTCAACAACACAGATATATGCAAAGGTTCTTGATAAGAACAAACAGGCGGCGGTTGCTGGCATACCATCAATACTCCAACATGGGGAGAAAAACGAAAAAGAGGAGGCTACTTAGCTTCCTCTTTTATTTTACGCCGCTTTGACATTATATCTCCCCGCCCCGTGAGCAACCATTCTGCTGATACGTTATACTCCTCAACAAGATAAGCCAGCCACGCTGGTTGAAAGATGTCCCGCGACATGTCCTTTTCGAGCGAGTTAAGGTTCCAGCGGTTGATACCGAACTTCGCCGTAAATGTCAGTTTGCCACCTATTATATCTTCCGATTTCAAATAGTACAGGGCTTGGAAAAAGCGGCTTATTATTTTTTGGCTGTCGGGCGTTTGCATAATTCGTTTGATTTGGCATTTGCGGCGGCAAATTTCGCCTCCAACTCTGTATCACGTTCACTTGCCCGCTGCCGCCAAGAAGAAAGCGTGTCGGGGCTAAAAACAGGACTTCTGCCTGTTTTTACAGCCTGTTCGTATTCGTGCAGCTCATCAGGCGACATAAACGCTATATATTTCTCCATTTCGAGGACTGCTTGGACATGCGCAAAGGCTTCACGCTGAAGCTTGAACAGCTTGCCGATTTCGAGCATTTCCCCCTGTCCAAGTAAAAGCCAGCGGGCATTGATTTCAGGCAGAACCTCCAACAGTGTCAGTATAGGACGTATTCCGAAATTCTCTCCACGCAACAGCTTAGCGAGGTATTGGGGTGTCCATCCGCACAGGGCGGCAAACTCTCTTTGTCGCCCGCCTGTTTTATATCTGATAATTTCCTGTAGCCTGTTATTCATCGTCTTGATTTTCCTCTTGCGTATTGTTATCAATGTAGAGTTGTGCGGCTTCGGTTCTCGTTGCAGTTGCCCGCATGACGCAAGCAGCCAAATACATTGTGCACCAAGACGCACCACCGAAAAGGAGAGGAACACCAAAGACAATTTCGCCGATAGTAGCAAAAGTGGCAATAATACTTAGACCGAGAACTAACCAGCCTAATACCATACACACGGAGGCGGCAATGCGCAAACCTTTTGCGCCATTGTCTTGGTGATTTATTATGTCCATAAATATAAGTTGTTTTTACTACCTTATACGGTTGTAATTGTAAATATTAAGTGAGGATAGAGATTTGTCGTGTAGCTGTATTGTATTATGGTTGATGATTTTATAATCATAGGTCTTTGTTCGGACAACACTATATTTACCGTCATCATCTATTCCATTCATTGAAATTTCTCGTTTTTTTGTATTTACATAAAAGTACATTTTCCAGACTTCGGATTGGTTATTTACATAATAGAATTGCCTTGTTGCATCACCGTAAAAACACATAACTCCGCCAGCTGAACCATTTATAGCCTTTTGTTGTCCAAACGGTTCAAATGATAATATTTCATTAGAAACTCCGCCCTCTTGCTGCCATTTACCATGCAACACATTTAGAATCTCTTTTTCTTCGGTATTATAGCCACTGTCGTTGTCTACATTATTATCTTTGCTACAAGAGACAAAAGACATAATAGCCATAATACATATAATCCACTTTTTCATATCTTAGTTATTTAGTTGTTAGCTGTTCTATTATTCCCATAAACCTTTCCATTTGGGATTTATTCGCCTGTATCAACTCTGATATAGACGATTGTTGCTTGTTTACGGTTTCAATCAATTTTCCCACATCTTCACTTGACACGTTTATGTCATGCCCCGCTACTTGGTTATGGTCTCCATAAACCTTTTGGGATATGCGAATGTCTTTCTTAAATAGACTTCCCTCCCCTGTTTTAATCCAAACTTCATTTATATTATCATCAAGCGAGCAGAGACCTTTCAGGAACTTATCTGATAACGGAACCTTACCGTTTACTATCTGTGAAAATGAAGACTTGGTATATCCTAACAGGTCAGCCAAAGCCCTCTCATTCTCTGCAATCTCATTAAAAATCAGCCAGTTTATGGCTCTTTTCAATCGTGCTGTTACCTCACTCATTCTCTTAAAAATTATTAAAAACGAAACTTTATTTCGATTTTCTTTTTATTAAAACGAAACTTTGTTTATATTTGCACCGTGTTACGGCTTAATAACCGCACAAAGATACGAAATCGGAAATTAAATCGAAAATAAACCGATAAGTAAAATTTTTAATTTAATAATATTTAAGAAATGGACGAAGTAAAGATTTTCAAGACAGACTGCCAAAAGGAACGTGAGGAACGGGACTTGGCAATCTACAATGAGTACACCGAGCTTATGTCCGTTGAGGGGCAAAGCAAAACACTCGTTACGGAGCACTTGATGAAGAAGTACGGCATTCACAGCCAAGGCACTATCTATGTTATCCGTCGCCGTGTCGAAGCGAAACTAAAACGGAGGGAGGTTGCGGTATGAACACGACAGTAAAGAAATGCGTACAATGGACTGCATTATCAACAGTCTGCATAGTAGGACTTTTTGCTTTTATGCTGTTGGCTGGCGATGAAAACCCGAGAACCCCAATACCTTTAGGGGAATGGCTGGTAATTAAGTTCTCTGCGTTGATGGTTATCGCATTATGCGTATGGGTTGGCAAATGGCTGCATCGGACGGGCTATCTGCCAGAGTATTTGGACAAATTAGTTGAGGAGGACATCTGACTATGACACAGCAACCACCGACATTACAGGATTTGAGTAATCAGCTTGGGCGGGTAGAGAGACTTGCCACAATAAGCGCAAAGCCAATTCTCGACCTTGACGAAGCAGTACTCTTTACAGGGTTCAGCAAGGGGCATTTATACCGTCTCACGAGTGAGCGGAAGATACCACACTATAAGAAGAACCGCAAGCTATATTTCAAGAAATCAGAGTTGGAGGCGTGGCTTCTTGAAGAAAAAGTGCTTACCAACGCGGAAATAGACAGTCGCGCCACAACTTATGTCGCAACGCATAAATAGTGTGAATATGAAAAGCCAAATGACAGATGTATTCAATGCATGGGTAAGCCGAAAGCATGATCATCTAAAACGGGAAATGCCGTCATGCGAACTTGCCAAAGACGCTTTCCAAGATACCTATTTGGCGATGCGTGAAGCTGTTAGCCCTGACACCGATTTTGAGGGTTTGTTTAGGGAAATATACAAACAGATGCTTGCCAAAGAGTATCATCAAGAGGACAGGTTTATACGCCCCAACCCTCTGTTCTTTGCCTATCTGCAGGCAGAACCGTCCGATACAGGCGTTGAAGAAAATTCCATTGATGAAGCAATTACAGCGAAGCAGGTAGATGATTTTGTAAAGTGCAATTTCCCCGCAGATGATTATATGATATTTCATTTGAAATTCTTTGCAGCAATGACCTATCAAGGGCTAATCGATTATACGGGGCACAGCTCCGCAACGATAGCTCGAAAGCTGAACAATATCAAAGCAACAATAAATAAACATATAGCTCCCATAAGACGATGAAATTACAAATTTATGATAAAACAACCTGTGGGAATGGCGAGAGGGAAACACCCCAAGTTCGCTCTGTAAATATAAACAAGAACGGCAGTTTTCGTTTTACCAAGTTCTTTTGTGAAGAAATGGGATTGAATGAAACCAAACGTGTTCTTTTCGCTTGTGATGAAGAGAGTAAAAGCAGGGAATGGTATTTAAGTTTATCCAATTTAGATACAGCTTACAAAGTGTATAAAAAGGACACCGATAGCAAAACGCCCTCTTTTTATGTTACTGCTAAAACTGTTGCAAAGAAAATACTCAAGGATGTAAAAGCGGTAAATTCTGCATCATTGCTGGTAGCTATAAAGCCTACGGTTATCGATGGGGCAGAATGGTATAAGATGGTAACATCAAAACCTTTATATACAAAATAAATACAACTATGGAACAGGCAAACACCCACAAACGGCTTATCCGTGAACACCTGTTGAACGGCGGCACAATAACAGCCCTCGAAGCATTGAGGGAATATGGCTGCTACCGCCTCGCCTCACGAATAAGCGACCTCCGACAGGAGGGCATGCAAATCAAAAAGACAATGGAGGAGAGTATCAGCATGGTTACAGGCAAGCCCGTGAGGTTTGCCCGATATTCCCTTGACAAAGAAAACGCAATGCCCAAAGCGGTAAGAGGGCAAAACAAATAATTCCACATTATGGATAATGAAATCATCGAAGTAAAACAGGCTGATATGCTTACGGCTATCAACCGCGCGGAGGTAGACATTCAGATTGCCACCGCGAAACAGTACCCGCGTGATGTAAATGCTGTTCTGAACAAGATAGCGACATACGCCACGATGGACAGAGAGACTGCGGAGGACTGTTTCTATGTCCTCCGACGCAAAGATGCAAACGGGCAGGATGCAGTTATCGAGGGACTGTCAGTCCGCATGGCGGAAATCATCGCAGGAGCTTGGGGTAACCTCCGAGTACAAACACGCATTATCGGTAACGATGGGCGTATGATAACAGCACAGGCCGTTTGCCACGACCTCGAAACCAACTTTGCAGTGAGCAAGGAAGTGAAGCGTAGCATTCTGACGAAGAAAGGCTATACCTATTCACAAGACATGCAGGTAGTAACGGGTAACGCAGCCGCTTCTATAGCTCTACGTAACGCAGTATTGACTGTTATCCCGAAAGCGGTAACAAAGCGTATCATCAACGAGGTTAGAAAAGTTGCACTCGGACAGAGCATCGACCTTGAAACAAGCAGACAGAACATCATCGCCTACTTTGGCAAGATGGGTGTAACGCAACAGCAAATACTCGACCATCTTGGCATTAAGGACTTGAAAGAGATTGACCAACAGGCTGTGTTCGAGCTTCGCGGAACGGCTAATGCTATCAAGGAGGGCACGACAACAGTACAAGAGACGTTCGTTCGCCCTGCTGCCGAAGCCAAGAAACAGGCAGAGGGTGAGAAAGCCGCTAAATCGGCACAGGATAAGGCCGCCGCTGCGATTGCACAGGCAACAGGCGAACAAGCTCCTGCCGTAGCCCCAGCAGGTGTAGACCCCGAAACAGGGGAGATTAAAAACGGTGAACAGCCGAAAGAACAAAAGAAAACAACAACCAAAAAGTAACAGCTATTATGGAAGTAAAGAAAGAAAACGTCGTAAACGCCTATATGGCGGGCGACAAAAGTGTGAAAGATATGCTGCGGACAATGTTCCCAGACATAGAGTTTGAAGCCGACACAAAGGCCGACAACCGCTCGATTACGGAACGTGTGAAAACCTTTGAAGACGCTTGCCGTGAACTTGGCGCGAATAATCCTCTTGTAAGACAGTTCAAGGACTTGCAGGATGAGATGGAGACTATGGAAATCGACGAGGGCGGAGAAGATTTAACCGCCTATCTCAAACTCCGCATTATCTGCGCAGCCCTTAACGAGGGTTGGGAACCGCAGTTTACGGAGGCCGAGTTCCGTTGGTATCCGTGGCACTTCCTATGGACAGAAGACGAACTCGCAGAAAAAGACGAGGAGTGGAAACAGAGGAATGCCTTAATAGATACAGGCGACTATGTTACAGACTATGCGGGCTTCGCCTTTGCGCGCTCGAATAACGTCGCCTCGCATGCGTCTGCGTACTTCGGCTCTCGCCTTTGCTTGAAAAGCGAAGCGTTAAGCGACTACTGCGGTACACAGTTCATCAGCCTATGGGCTGATTTCAAGTTGCGTCGCCGCTGATAATCTTTTGAGGGGTGTAACACATAGTTGCATCCCTCAAAACAGCATATAAACAAATTTTCAAACAGATAACTATATCAAAATGGATATTAAAGAAATCATCGAAAAGCAAGTAAAGAGCTGGCAAGAAGAGAACTCTGCTAAACGTTGTGTTATAATAATCGCTACGGAAGATTTAAGTGATAACAAAACCGCTCTTGCTATGGGAATTATGGGAAAGAGCTTTGACCTTAAAATGGCTATCGCAAAGGCTTTGAATGCGGATGAGCGATTACCCAAGCTATTGGACGATGGAGTAAAGTTTGCCCTCGTTGAGAAAATTCTAAGTGATAAAAACGAAAAAGAGGAGGAGGAAAAATGAGTAATACAATTATACGTCCAAAGGATAGAACCGAGTGGCTTAAATGCCGTGAAAGCGGTATCGGTAGTAGCGAGGTTGCAACCATCGTCGGTCTCAACCCGTGGGAAACCCCTTATCAGTTATGGAGACGCAAGGTCGGGCTCGACGCTCCGAAGCAGGAAAATTTCGCGATGAAAGCGGGACACTACCTCGAAGATGCAGTAGCGCAGTTTTGGCATGACGAGACGGGACAGGACATTATCAAATCTTCCGCGGGGGATTGGTTGATAGTGAATGACGAACGACCGTATATGCGTGTCAGCCCCGACCGCACCTATTGGCTTGCGGATATGCCGCACAACAACGCCAACAAGGGTATATTGGAATGCAAGACCACCCAAATGAGTATTGATGCGGACGATATACCAAAGCATTGGTTCTGTCAAGTTCAATATCAGCTTGGCGTAGCCGAATTGGAACAGGGCTCGCTGGCTTGGCTCTGCTCGGGCAGAGAGTTCGGTTATAAAAACCTTGCGCTCGTTCCCGACTTCTTCGCTTGGCTTGTTGAGGAGGTTGAGAAGTTTTGGCTTGACAACATTCAAGGAAAGCAAGAGCCGACAGCCGTCAACGTGCAGGACATCCTGCTGAAATACAACCGCCACACGGACGGTAAGATTGTAGAGGTGAACGACGATATTTTCGCCGCTTACCAAGACTTGAAAGCCGTTAAGGAAGAGCTATCCGCCATTGAGGAGAAGAAAGCCGCTTTGGAGGAAAAAATCAAACTTGGATTTGGTGACGCGGAGGCTATCAGCTATGGCGGGCAGACGCTGGCAACTTGGAAAGCTCCGAAGCCGAGCAGCAAGTTCGATGCAAAGGCTTTCACGGCGGCACACCCCGACCTTGCCAAAGAGTTTACTTTCCCGACACAGGGCGCACGACGCTTCCTATTGAAATAGTAAAAGTCTGATATAACCGAAGACAGGTAGATGATAATATTAAACAAAATAAGCTCCGAACACGGGCGGATATGCCGAAAGGTCTCCAACGCTGCTGTTATGCGTGGTTAGCCCTACGGTTCGGAGCATTTTTATACAGAACCCAAAGCTGCAAAGATGATAACATTAAGACAAAATCAGAGCGAGCCTATAGATAAGGCGATACGGTTCTTTCAAGAGCCGAAGCCCAAGCCGAGCCTGATTGTACTGCCAACGGCTTGGGGTAAGTCTATACTTACGGCTTTTGTCGCCAAAAATACCAACGACAGACTTATCGTGTTACAGCCGTCGAAAGAACTGCTCGAACAAAACTATACCAAGTATCTTAAACTCTGCAACGGCTTCGCGAATGCGGGCATTTACAGCGCGAGTTTCGGGCGTAAGGAGATAGCACAAGTTACTTATGCCACCATAGGGTCGATAAAGGCACTTGGGGCGAAATTCAAGCAATTAGGCTTTACGAAGATGCTGATAGATGAAGCGCACCTTTATCCACGTGAAGCAGATAGCATGTTAGGGAAGTTCTTGCAGGATAGCGGAATAACACACGTGCTGGGTATAACGGCAACGCCCGTGAAGCTGCAGACGAACCGCGACCGAGATATGCAGACATTTTCAAAACTTGTAATGCTGACATCACGGAGTAAAAAAGGTAATTTCTACAAAGATATTATCCACGTTGGGCAGGTACAGGAAATGGTAGAACTTGGATATTGGTCGCCTCTCACTTACGAGGCAACGGGCTTCGATGACAGCCTACTCGTATTCAATAGCAGTAAATCAGAATACACGGAAGAAAGCGTACAAATGGCATACGATGCAAACGGAGGTACACAGGCTGTTATCGATGTTCTCGACGCACACCACGAACGGCAGCACGTGTTGGCTTTCGTTCCATCCGTACAGGATGCAAAAGACCTGTCGGCACGCTATCCCAACTCGGCTGTTATCTATGGCGAAATGGATAAGCGGGAGCGAGCGGAGACGATAGAACGTTTCAGAGCGGGGCAAATTCGTGTGATATTTAACGTGAGAGTGCTTTCGACTGGTTTTGACTATACAGGCATCGATTGCATCATTTTCGGGCTTTCTACGGCTTCTATCGCCCTGTATTATCAAATTGTCGGACGCGGCACACGTATAGACCCGAACAAAGAGGATTGCCTTATCTGTGATTTGGGAGGTAATGTAAGCCGTTTCGGGCGTGTTGAAGACATCGTTTTTGAAAAGGGCAAGCTATGGCGTATGTTCGGTTCGGGAGGTCGTTTGCTTTCGGGCATACCAATTCATGATATTGGCAGGTACACCCGTGAGGACACACAGGCGGTCGACGAAAAGGCAAATGCTCCGATAGTTGTAATGCCGTTTGGGAAATACAAGGGGGAGCGGATAACTGATATTCCTCTCAATTACAGGCAGTGGATGATACGGGCTTTCGATTGGAATGCCCGCAATGAAAAGCTGCGCAAATCAATAGTAGCAACAATGTAAAAACAGGTGATATTATGGCAAGACCAACAAAAGAGACCGTTGATTATTATCCTCATTTCGTTAAAGGCGGGCGCACGATATTCATACTTGAAAGCAAGTATGGGAATGATGGATATGCCTTTTGGTTTAAGTTGCTTGAAATCCTCGGCGATGTGGAGGGGCATTATTATGACTGCTCTATACCTAACAATTGGGCATATCTATTAGCTAAAACTCGATGCAGTGAAGATACTGCAAAGGATGTAATAAATACACTCCTTACGCTTGGTAAGATAGACAGCGAATTATGGGAAAGTAAACAGGTAATTTGGTGTCAACACTTCGTGGATAATCTTTCAAGTGTTTACAAAAGGAGAAACATAGAAGCACCAACTAAACCGAGTTTCTGTAACGAGAAACCACAAGAAGCGAGCGTTTCTGTTAACGAAACCCCTAACGAGTGCGGGTTAATCAATACAGAAAACACCAAAGTAAAGGAGAGTAAAGTAAAGGAAAGTAAAGAAGATAAGAAATATCCTTATCAGGATATTGTCGCCCTGTGGAATGACATCTGCGGAGGTTCTCTGCCACGTGTTAAGGCACTCAATGACAACAGGCGACAGAAAATCAAATGCCGCCTCGACGAGTGGAGCAAGGATAGGGGCGAGTGGATGGTAAAAGCACAGGAACTGTTTGAGCGTGTTATAGCCTCCGATTTCCTACGGGGCAACAATGGCACGGGGTGGACGGCTACCTTTGATTGGATATTTGAAAACCCGAAGAACTGGGTAAAGGTCGTGGAGGGCAACTACGACAACAACAGGGGCGCAAAAGGTTCAAAACATCAACAACAGACAAAGGCGGGAATAACGCTCGGCGTTGGCGAATACATAGAAAGCAATACAGGGCGGCGGACATACGGCACAGGTAAGGCAACTATTCCCCCGACAGCCCCTGCCCGACCATCGGAGCGGCACAGTTGGGATGCGGCGACTAACAGTTGGATATTACTATGAAACTGAATTGGGATAAATACGGCATAAAAGCTCCCTACGGAACACATTCGGGCAATAAGAAAGTGTTTTGCCCGCAATGCCATAACGACCGCAGGGATAAGCGCGATAAAAGCCTATCGATAAATCTTGCGACGGGTGAGTTTCACTGCCACTACTGCGGGTTTAGTGGGTGTGCAGCGGAAAAGGAGGCTTGGGAGCGAGAAGACCGCCCGTGGCATAATTACGCCCCTATAAAGCGGCAGAAACCCGCATACAAGAGGCCACAACCCCGCCCACACGCCCCAATGTCCGCCAAAGCCCTTGCATGGTTCAAAGGCAGGGGAATAAGCGAGGCAACGCTGCTGGCTCTGAAAGTTACGGAGGGCAGCGAATGGATGCCCCAGAAGAACGGACAGGCAAATACGGTGCAGTTTAACTACTACCATAACGGAGAACTTGTAAACACGAAGTTCCGCACGGGCGATAAGTGTTTCAAACTCGTAAGCGGGGCGGAGCTACTCCCCTATAACATTGACGCTATCAAGGGGCAAAAAGAGTGCATCATTACAGAGGGTGAAATGGACGCCCTTTCATTCTATGAGTGCGGGCGGCATGATGTTATCAGCGTTCCGAACGGGGCAAATGCCAACCTCGATTATCTCGACAACTATATTGAGGAGTATTTCGAGGATAAGGAAACTATCTACATAGCCTCCGATACGGACACTAAGGGCGTTCTCTTGCGCGATGAGCTGTTGCGACGTTTCGGAGTAGAACGCTGCAGGGTGTTGGAATACGGCGAGGGATGCAAGGACGCTAACGAGCACCTGATGAAGTTTGGGAGCGAAAGCCTGTTGCAGTGTATCGCCTCCGCACCCGAAATCAAGGTTGAGGGGGTATTTACGGTAAGCGACTTCGAGCAATCGCTGGACGCGCTGTTTGAAAACGGCTGGCAAAAGGGCGTAACCATCGGACACGATAACTTCGACCGACTTTGCTCTTTTGAAACGAAACGCTTGTGTATCGTAACGGGTATTCCCGGAAGTGGCAAGAGCGAATTTATAGACGAGATAGCCGAGCGGCTGAATATGCGTTACGGATGGCGGTTCGCCTATTTCAGCCCCGAGAACGCCCCGCTCGCCTATCACGCCTCGAAGTTAATAGAAAAGTTCACGGGGAAGCGTTTCAACCGCCAATCGCTGACTTTCGGCGAATATAAGCAGGTGAAGCAGCACATCGAACAGGACTTTTATTTCATTGCCCCGACGGATAACTACCGAGTAGATAATATCCTTGAAAAAACCAAATACCTCGTCCGTCGGCGTGGTATCAAAGCACTTGTTATCGACCCGTACAACAGGCTTGAAAGCGAACAGGGTACACGTAACGAAACACAGTACATTAGCGAGCTGCTCGACAAACTGACGAACTTCGCCCAGCGCAACGACCTGCTGATTATCCTGATGGCACACCCCACCAAACAGCCCCGCAACAAAGACGGGGTTATCGAAGCCCCGACGCTGTACGACATCAGCGGCTCGGCCAACTTCTTCAACAAAGCGGATTTCGGTATCGTGGTACACCGAAACCGAACAGAGAATACAGTTGAGGTACATGTTCAAAAAGTCAAGTTTCGACACCTCGGAGAGTGCGGAACGGCACTTTTCAAATACAACCTCAACAACGGGCGATATACGCCGTACACGAACGGCATAGAGCCCGTATGGGACAACGAAAACCATATACAGGCAGAAATCAGACGGAGGCAACAGGAAGCTGACGAAGCGGCTGTTTTCGATTTTAGCAGCCTACCCGAAGATGAATGCCCGTTTTGAAATACCGAATACAACCAATGAAAGATATAGAACTCTATAACGATAGCTTTCAAAATTACAAGGGTTATCAAATACCAAAGGCGCAGCTAATCCTTACTGACGTTCCTTATAATCTCGGCAACAACGCCTACGCAAGCAACCCTACTTGGTATGAGGGCGGCGACAATAAGAACGGCGAAAGTGCAAAGGCTGGTAAAAAGTTCTTCTCATCCGAGAATGAATTCAGACCTGCCGAGTTTATGCACTTCTGTTCTAAGATGCTGATAAAAGAGCCGAAAGGCACGGGGAAAGCCCCCTGTATGATAATGTTCTGCGAATTTGAGCAGCAGTTTCAATTCATAGAGATTGGGCGGAAATATGGACTGAATAAGTACATTAACCTCGTATTTCGCAAGAACTATTCGCCACAGGTATTGAAAGCGAATATGAAGATTGTAGGCAACTGCGAATATGGCGTTTTGCTTTATCGTGATAAATTGCCGAAATTCAACAATGACGGGCAAATGGTATTCAACTGTATGGAATATCCTCGGGATATGGACACGCCGAGAGTACACCCGACACAGAAAAGCGTTCCGCTGCTCGAAAGGTTAATCGAGATTTTCACGGACAAAGGCGATGTGGTAATAGATCCGTGCGCGGGAAGTGGTACCACCCTACTTGCTGCCGCCAATCTCAACCGAAAGGCATACGGGTTTGAGGTGAATAAACAATTTTGTAAGGATGCCGAAACAAAGGTATTGAGGCGGGTTCAAACGAATTTATTTGTGTAATAATACAGTAACAACTATTATGAAATGTTCAAAATGCAACGGCTCTGGTACAATAGATAACCCTCGCTATTGGGGCGGCAGGTATTCATGTATAGAAGCATGGGAAAGGGGTTACGACCCAACTATAAAATGTAAGCAATGCAATGGTTCGGGGTATATAATCGGCAATATTAACGACATTGTGGATAGGCTGAAAGTAGCCGCTAACGGCGTAACTATAACGCAAAAAGAAGCAAAACAAATGTTAGAAGCAATATTAAAATAACAGAGATATGGAAAATAAAAAGACTTATGTACTGATGCTTTCGGCGGTGTTTCCGAAAACGCACAACAAGGCAGGAATGCCTACGGGCTTCAAGGTAAAGTTCTCTCTTGGGCAAGGTTGCCCCGATTGTGATAAACCACAAGATTTATCAGGTGTAAACATATCCGACTGTAACGGCTGTGTAAACGCTTGCAGCCTCCCAAAGTTGCACACTATCCGCACCAATTACCCGCTATGGGAGAAACGAATTAAGGAGGTGCAGGAGGGGCGCGCCGTGTTGTCCATTCGGCAATGGACGGGCAAGCCGTACAGGAGTAAGCAGGTGGAAATTGCAACGCTAACAACCGAGAACGGTATAGGCGTACAGCGATTGGATATATTCGATTTTATGCGACCTGCAAAAGTAGATAGTTACCGATTGGTCGATTTAACGAACTTGGCAAATAACGACGGGCTATCTTTTTCAGATTGGTATCATTGGTTCCGCTTGGCCGATGTAATAAAGCCTATGGTAATTATTCATTTTACGAAATTCAGATACTGATATGACATTAAAAGAGAAAATACAGCACAGCATACAACTTTTACAGAAGCACGAGAAGCTGGCAATGTTATACAGCGACAAGGGCTATTATTTAGCATTTAGCGGCGGTAAAGACAGTCAAGCGTTGTATCACATAGCAATATTAGCGGGGGTGCGCTTCGAGGCTCATTACAATGTTACTACGATAGACCCTCCCGAATTGGTTCGTTTTATAAGGAAACATTACCCTGATGTCGTGTTTGAACACCCGAAATTGAGCTTTGCAAAACTATGTGTAAAGAAAAAGACATTACCAACACGATATGCAAGATTCTGCTGTGCAGAACTAAAAGAGACAGGCGGAGCAAATACAGTAACGCTTACAGGTGTGCGTCGCGCAGAATCTTCACGGAGAAAACTAAGAGGTGAAGCGGAAATTTTCAGTCGTAGCGAAAAAAGGCGTTTTAGTGGTACATCATACCAATTCGACCAATTCACCCGAAATAAGGAAGTTGAGGGTGTGCAGTGTATAAAAGGGAAAGATAAAATAATCATTAATCCTATCATAGACTGGGAGGAAAACGACGTATGGGGTTTTCTCAACAATGTCGCAAAAGTTGAACATTGTGAGCTATACGACACAGGACGCACGAGACTCGGCTGTTTATTCTGCCCTATGGCTGATATAAAATCGATAAAAAGAGACTGCGAGAAATACCCTAAATATAAGACTTTAATGCTCCGCACCATTTGTAAGCTCCGCGCAAACGGCTATATGAACAATTATGCTGATTTGACGGACGAAGAAGTGTTTGAGTGGTGGATAAGCAAAAAGAATATTAAGCAGTGGTATTTTGAAAACAAAGTACAACAATATTTATTTTAACAAAACTATGAACAGAAAAATTATTTTCAGAGGCTGGAACATCAAGTACAAGTGCTGGGACTATGTCAACAACCCTATGGAGGACTGCGCACTGATAGACCAAAACTCGGTTGGGCAGTACACAAGGCTTGATGACATCAATGGGAATCACATATACGAGGGAGATATTCTCTCGCGCTTGGACGGTTCTATAATCGGATATGTGAAAGGCGGAGTAAGGGGATATTGCTACGATGTAGTATATCTGACACCTCGCGGACACGAGGCCTCATGGTCTTTATATGGCACTGTTATAAATGATTACTGCGGTAAAGTAGTAGTAGCTGGGAATGTCTACAATAACCCCGAACTAATGAAAGGAGGTACAAAATGAAAGTTATCAGAAGCAGTATTATTCCCTGTAAGGGATTTGCAGCAATAAACCTCTTCGGAGTAGTGTTCGTACGAAAGGAGATACGACCGCAACATAACATCAGCATATACAATTGGGATAAAATGCTCAATCACGAGCGGATACACACAGCACAGATGAAAGAGCTACTATACCTCCCGTTCTATCTGCTATACGGCATCGAATGGCTGATAAGACTGGCTATGTACAGGAACACAAAGGAAGCCTACCGCAACATATCTTTTGAACGGGAAGCGTACGATATGCAAAACAACTTCTACTATATCATCGACAAAGAACGCAAGCCGTATGCCTTTCTCAAATACATAAAACGAAAGCGTACACAGGTATAGATACAGGGGCACAAATCCCGTAAACACGAATAAGTTAAACGTTTAACAAATCATAGAATTATGGCAAATTATGGTATCAAAATCGACCTCTTGAAACTCAAAGGGGCGTTCATGCGAAATCTGAAAGGCAAAGAGGCGACAAAACGCTGCCTTATTATCCCCGTTGATGATTGCGACGGGATTTTCCTCGGCGAAAAGGGCTGTTACTTGAATATGACGGCTATCGCCATGCAAGAACCAAAGTACACCGACACTCATTGCATCAAGGTAAACCTGCCAAAGGAGGAGCGGGAGGCTATGACAGAGGAGGAGCGCAACGCAATACCTATCCTCGGCGGTCTGCACGCCATAGAGGCGAAGCAAGCAACTATGGAGGTAAACGGCACGCTCGGGCAGGATGCATTTGCGCCCAGCGATGATGACCTGCCGTTCTGATGTAAAACAAAGCGGGTTGCACCGTGTGTTACGGGCGGGGTGAGTTGTAAAGCTGCCCCGCTTTTAACCGTCCAAAGCGTTTTCAGCCCGCACAAACCCTTTTCTTATTATGAACAGGCAAGTTATAAGGAAGACAAAGAAAAGCCGAAAGGCGGCGAATACGTCTCAAATAAGGGATGTCTTCACGGTTATATGCAAGACCGATTTGGGTGTGGAGTGTGTCAAGGAGTACAAGTTCCACCCCGAGCGCAGGTGGAGGTTCGATTATGCTATCCCCGAGCACAAGATAGCCCTCGAAGTAGAGGGTGGCGTGTGGACACAGGGGCGGCACACACGGCCACAGGGTTTCCTCGGGGACATAGAGAAGTACAATACGGCTACGCTTATGGGCTGGCGCGTGTTCCGTACAACGCCAACAGATTTGTATCGTACAGCAACCGTAAATCTATTAAAAACGGCTATAAACGGCGCAAATCTGCCCCAAAACGGCTTATTTTTACCCCAAAAGTGATTATATAGTAATCATTTTTGTATCTTTGTGGTGTTTATATTATAATCATTTTAGTTATGAAAACAGAAATCGTAAAATTATCGCAAATACAGGTTAACGGGGCGAACCCTCGAACTATTTCCAAGGAAAAGTTCGACAAACTGATTAACAGCATCCTCGTGCTGCCCAAAATGCTCGAACTGCGCCCGATAGTAGTTGATGATACCTTTGTCGCTCTCGGCGGCAATATGCGTTACAGGGCATTAACGGCGATTGAGGGGATGGATATTAACGAGCTTGCCGAGAGGCTATCCGCACTTCGCGACTATCAAAAGAAGACAGAAGCAGAGCAGCAGAAACTGATAACCTATTGGGACAGTTGGAAAGCCAATCCTACCGCCCCAATCATCAAGGCTTCGGAGTTGTCGGAGGACGAACGCAGGGAGTTCATTATCAAGGATAATATCGGATATGGAGATTGGGATATGGACGCGCTCGCCAACGAGTGGGATAGCCAAGACCTCGACGATTGGGGGCTTGATGTATGGCAGGACAACAGCGACGGAGAAAACAGCAAATCGGGCAATAGTAGCCCTGCAAACGCTTCTCTTAACGACCGCTTTGTCGTTCCTCCGTTCTCTATCCTCGACACGCGCAAAGGCTATTGGCAAGCCCGCAAGAAGATGTGGAGAGAGCTTATCGGCGATATGGGTGAGAGCCGCAACGACACGCTTATACAGTCGCCCGAAATCAAATACAAGGACTTGTATCAACGCACGCGCAAACACAGAGAGGAACTCGGGCTGTCATTCAAGGACTACCTCGAAAAATATGTACCCGATGATGTGAAAGAACGCGAGGCGGGCAAAGTGCTGTCAGCAGGGGTGTCGTTGCTTGATCCCGTTATGGCAGAACTCGTCTGCCGTTGGTTCGGGCTGGAAAGCTGCAAATCTTTTGACTGCTTTGCTGGCGATAGTGTCTTCGGATATGTATCGGCACACCTCGGTAATGAGTTTGTGGGTATAGAACTCCGTCCCGAACAGGCTCAACTCAACAACGAGCGCACGGAGGGTATGTCCGCCCGTTACGTCTGCGACGATGGGCAGAATGTAGCCAAGCACATCAATGCAGACAGCCAAGACCTCTTGTTTAGCTGCCCGCCGTATTTCGACCTCGAACATTACAGCGACCTCGAAAACGACGCAAGCAACCAAAAGTCATACGATGATTTCATACAGATACTTCGTAACGCTTTCACGGCGGCTATCAGCTGTTTGAAAGAGAACCGCTTTGCCGTTATCGTTGTCGGTGACGTGCGGGATAAATCGACAGGCTTTTACTATGATTTCTGCGGCGACATCAAGCGGATATTCAAAGATAGCGGCATGAGCCTGTACAATGAAATTATCCTTATTGAAACGGGTGCGAGTACAGCCCTGCGGGCTTCCCGATATATGGAGAGCCGTAAGGTTGCCAAGATGCACCAAAATATCCTCGTGTTCTATAAGGGCAAGACAAAAGACATCAAGAAACACTATAAAAAGATTGAGTATGCAAGCGAAGATTTGGAACTTTTCAGAGTGGATTCAGGAAACGAACCCACAGAGACTACGGACGCTGTTTGACAACGCCCTCCGTAAGGCGGGATTTAACATCCTCTGCTTTACCGACCATCATTTCACACCGCAGGGTTATACGGCATTATGGCTTTTGACAGAGAGCCATTTTGCCGTACACACGTTCCCCGAGTTCGGTAAAACCTACATTGAGTTATCATCGTGTAATCTCGAATTCTATCAAGAATTCCTTAAACTGACAGAGCATTATGAGTAAAGCACAGCAACAGCGGCGCAATCAGTTCAAAGCAGCCCGCCTTGAAATCGTGTCGCAACTATACAAACGCGGGTACAGTGTCCGAGCCATACGGGCAGAGGTTATGCGCCGCCTTGACTTGAAGACCTATTCCACAGGGACGGTGCACGGAGACATCAAGACCTTATTGGAGGAATGGCGCGAGAGCCGCTTGGATGATATGGACGATGCCCTGCAGCTCGAACTCACCCGCATAGATGAAACCGTGCGGGAGTTATGGGAGCAGTGGGAAAAGTCTAAGGAGGACTACACAAGGACGCAGCGCAAGCGCAAGGGCGCACCTGCACGCAGCGGTAACCAAGACACCAACAGCGGCACCGATGGCGGCATTCGTACTTTCAGCGTTGAGGAAAAGACACAACAGGTTATTGGGCTGGGCAATCCTGCCTATATATCCGAGATACGGCAACAGTTGGCGGAACGGCGTAAGCTGCTCGGATTGTATGCCGCAGAGAAACGAAACATCACGGAGGATGTAACAGTGCGCCGCTCTCCTTGCGATATGTCCGTTGAGGAGATAGAGGCGGAAATAAAGGCATTGAAACTAAACGAATAAATGGATAGACTTCGGCAACTTGAAAGGGAATTGAAGCGGAGGAAAGCCTTTTTGTCTTTCCCCGACTTTCTTGATTACACTGATGGGAATTACGACCGTCAGTGGTTCCATACGTTGATTGCCGAGAAATGCCAAGATTTGCTCTTGGGAAAACTCCCAACAAACCGCTTAATGGTGTTTGTACCTCCGCAGCATGGTAAATCCGAGATAGTAAGCCGAAAATTCCCAGCTTGGGCGTTAGGGTATAACCCGAAGATTAAGATAGTAGGGACTTCTTATGCTGTAAGCCTTGCACACGGCTTTTCTCGCGCTATACAGCGCACGATTGACAGCACAGAATATCGTGAGGTCTTCCCCGCTACATTTCTTAACTCACAGAGTGTGGCAAACGACGCTAAGCGTGGTTATCTGCGTAACATCGACATTTTCGAGACTGTCGGGCACGGCGGATTTTACAAGGCGGTTGGTATCGGAGGAGGTCTCACGGGTACGCCTGTTGATTTGGGTATCATTGATGATCCCGTGAAAGACGCTCTCGAAGCCGCGTCTCCTACTTACAGGGAGCGGGTGTGGAGTTGGTACACGGACGTGTTTTTAACGCGTCTGCACAACAATTCCAAGATTGTATTCATTATGACACGCTGGCACGAAGATGACCTTGCAGGGCGGTTGCTTGACCGTGAGCCCGACAAGTGGACTGTCGTGTGCATACCTGCCATACGCGAGGATATGGAACTGAAAGAAGACCCACGGCGTATAGGTGAGGCGTTATGGGAGGAGCGGCATTCTTTGGAACGCTTGAAAGAGGCGGAACAACAAAGCCCACGAACTTTTGCAGCCCTGTATCAGCAACACCCGACCGTTGATGGCGGTAACATCATAAAACGGGAGTGGTTTCATCATATTAAGGTGGCAGAGTTCAAACGCATACACGATGGCGAGCCGATAGTTTTCTTCCTCGATACAGCCTATACCGATAAAACCAACAACGACCCGTCGGGTATCATTGCGACCTGTAAGATTGGCGGAGACCTATATATCACTCACGCCCACAAGGTAATGATGAAATTCCCCGACCTTATCCGTTTCATACCGCAGTACGCCCAAGAACACGGTTATAACCGCCGTTCCAGCATACGCATAGAGCCAAAGGCCAATGGTATATCTGTCATAGACCAACTGAAAGCTACATCGGGGCTGAACGTGGTTAGTACCCCGTCGCCCAAAGACAGTAAGGAAACACGCCTCTATGCAGCTTCCCCGACGGTGGAATGCGGGCGCGTGATACTTGTTGAGGGGGCGTGGAACGAGGCTTTCGAGGACGAGATATGCGGCTTCCCTGCCAAGCCACACGACGAATATGTGGACATTCTCGGCTACGCCATCGATTATCATATTGGCAACCCGTTCAAGACGATAGACCTCGGCAGATTATCCAAACTCGTATAATAACAATCAAAATCAATAACAATATGACAATCGAAGAAATCCTGAACTCTACGGAGTTGACAGCTGCCGAAAAGGTGGCAGCATTGAAAGAGAAGACTATCAATGTACCTGTTTGGTCGGGGCGTTATGGGCTATTACAGCAGTTCGACCCCACGAAACACCCCGTGATGAACAAGCAGAAATACCCCGACATCGTTTCCAATGACGGGGTGGAGTATGTTACCCGCATAACATGCGATTTGCAACGCCTCGCAACCAAGCGTATGACAGAGCTATGTTGCGGCATACCTGTTAAGCGGGTGTATCGTCCCGAGAATGAAATGCAGAAAGAAATTTCCGCATACATTGAAGCCATTCTCGACCGTAACCGCATCAACAGCGTAAACGTTGAGCGTCTGAATATGCTGTTTGCTGGCTGCGAAGTAATGACACTGTGGTATGCCGTTGAAAGTAGCAACAACCTGTACGGCTTTGACAGCAAGCTCAAATTCCGTTGCCGCAACTTCTCACCTATGCTCGGCGATGACCTTTACCCTCTGTTTGATGAGTACGGCGATATGGTGGCAATGTCGGTCGGTTACACCCGCAAGGTTGGCAAGAAGTCTATACAGTATTTCGATGCCTACTCATCGGATAAGCATATCAAATACAGCAACGCTGGCGGTGAGTGGACAGAGGTCGAGAATGAAAACATAACTGTTGGGAAAATTCCTGCAATATACATCTATCGCCCGACACCGATATGGGAAGACACCTCGAAAACCGTGTACGAGATAGAATGGGCATTGTCGCGTAACGGTAACTACCTGCGCAAGAACTCCAAGCCTCGCTTTATCGTGTTTGCCGATGAAGTTGTCAATTACGGAGACGAGAAAAACGAGAATAGCGAGTTTATGTCGGTTATGCAGTACCCGAAAGGCTCAACAGCACAGTACGTTACATGGGAACAGGCTATTGAAAACCTTAAATTCTACGTGAATGAGTTGCGTTCGATGTTCTTTACGCAGTTGCAGCTCCCCGATTGGTCTTACGAGAAGATGTCGCAACAGGCTTTGTCGGGCGAGAGCCGCAAGCAGCTGTTTATTGATGCGCAAATGAAAGTGAACGATGAGAGCGGTCGGCTTTTGGAGGGCTTCGACCGCGAAATCAATGTGATAAAGGCTTTCCTTAAAACAGTTCTTCCCGAGCGTTATCATGGCGAAATCGACGCGCTGAAAGTAGAAAGCAAAATAACGCCGTTCTCCATTACCGACACAAAGGAAACCGTAGATATGCTTATGACAGCCAACGGCGGCGAACCTATCATGTCGCAGCGTGAGAGTATCGAGGAGTTCGGGCACAGCGATGATGTGGATAAGACACTCGAAGAGATAGCCCAGCAGGGAGTAGAGGACGCTTTTAACCCGACTGAATGATAGACTATGGCTGTACGGAATTACAACAGACGGGCACGGCAGGTTAAGGAACCCCAAAAATACCATTGTCGAAACTGCGCCAACAGTTATGATTGGCACAGCAAGGCAATAGACGGGCATTTGATACTCTGTCGCTGCCCGTATAAACAGGAGGGCGGGAAGTTCTGTATTTTTCTGAATGACCCGCAGTGTGAACGATTTATACTCCGCACATCAGATGAAGAAACAGAACAAATATGACCTGCGCCATAAGCGCAATATCAAGGTCTATGAGTTGCAGATGGACGCTATCTATCGCGAGGCTATTCGTGAGGCGGTCTCCATAAGCGGCACTGTGGGGCAAATCAAGCCCGACACGCTGTTTTCTTTCGACGATTATCCAATTACACGCAAACGGATAGAAAACCTTATGTCGGGGCTGAAATCGCGTATGCAAGCCGTTGTCCTGAATGGTATCAATGCGGAATGGACACTGGCCAACAATAAGAACAGCGAACTCGCCAACCGTGTATTTGGCGACAACGTGGGAAAGCTCACGCAGGCGCAATACCGCCGTTATTACAGCACGAACGAGGAAGCTCGGGAAGCATTCACGCAGCGTAAGACGGGCGGTCTAAACCTATCGCAAAGGGTATGGCGTTATACGGAGCAGTTCAAGGAGGAAATAGAAATGGGCTTGGATATTGGCATACGCAGCGGGCGGTCTGCTGATGAAATGAGCCGCGACCTGCGGCAATATCTTAAACAGCCAGACAAACTGTTTCGCCGTGTTCGTGATGAGCACGGACAACTGCAACTATCAAAGCGGGCGGCGGCTTATCATCCGGGGCAAGGGGTGTATCGCTCCTCGTATAAGAACGCCCGACGGCTTGCCGCCACAGAGACCAACATTGCCTACCGAACCTCCGACCACCTCCGCTGGCAGCAGATGGATTTCGTTGTAGGCATAGAAATACACCTGTCGAATAACCATACGCTTAACGGTAAGCCATTCCACGATATATGCGATGAGTTACAAGGCCGTTATCCGAAAGATTTTGTTTTTAAGGGATGGCATCCACATTGCAGATGCTTTGCAACATCAATCCTTAAAACACAGGAAGAAATCGCCAAAGACACGCAGAAGATACTCAACGGTGAGCCCGTAGATGGCGAGAGTGTGAACCGCGTAGATGATGTTCCGCAGGTATTCAAGGATTGGCTTACCGAAAACGACGAACGCATACAAAGGGCTTCGAGTGTGCCTTACTTCATGTCTGACAACACAAAATACACGGGCGTACAGCCATCTTACGGAGCGGTTGGGGCTGTAACAGGTACAAAGCTCGGGCGGGCGGCGACAAAGGCGGCATTCAAGGTGTACGAAGATATGCCCGCGCCTACACTCACACAGGAAGTGCGGGACAACACCGCATCCATAGCTTCATCCATGGGAATAAAGACACCACCCAAACCTATGCCGTTCTTGAACGCAAACGAGGGGCGAAGCAATGTATCATACGGCAAGGGCGATGAGTTCGCCGCCAATTGCCAAACTGCTGTTGCTGTGCACGAGGCAAGGCTTCGCGGGTTGAATGTTACCTCGCTCGGTTACGACAGCTCAACGGAGAGCATATCTTACCAACTCGGGGAACATTTTGAGAATATTTGGCAACACCCCAAAACAGGGAAGACACCCACACCCACCATGCTCCGTGCACCGTCCTTTGATGCCATGCTCGGGAAAATTGACACGGCGACAAAAGCGGCTGGGCGTTATCATATCGGCATAAACATGTCAGGTAACAGGGGGCATGTCATTACGGCAGAACGTCTCCCCGACGGGCGGATAATGTTCTATGACGCGCAAAACGGCGCATTCCTCAAACTTGAAGAATACGCCGTAAGCGGAGTTGAATATTTCGAGGTACTGAAAGTTGATAAACTGATCCTGCGCCGCGATTTATTCAAAGAGATTGCCCGTCGGCTCTGAACGGTTGTTGTACGCCCAATATATCTCATCAAAATTAAGTACCCGTTGGACTTTCCCCGCGGGGCTTATTTTGATTATATGCGGGTGTCCCGTGTAACGGGGGCGACCTGTATAGTCGAGGTGGAAATACCTGTACCCATTACGCTCGGCGGATGCTTGCAGGATATTGCAGCCGTGCTTGCCAGCATATCGTTTTGCTATTTCGTTGTAATCTTTCATCCGTTTGCAAAATTAGTTATTTTTCTTAGAAACCATACATTTTCGTTTTTCTTTTTCACTCATCAACGATTAAAACGCCGAATTTGCCCATTTCCTTTTTCTGTGTCGCGTTCAAATCCGTTTTACGTGTAATTTGTTGTCTTGAAAATTTTAACGCCTTATATGGGATTATTTCGCGTTTTCCGCAAAATCTGTTCTTTCGTGATTCTGCATCGCCTCCCCTCATAGGGGTTGCCATGCGATACGCCGATATTCCACAGGCGGGTTACCTTGCAGCCGATTTGTCTTGCCGTGAACACCTCGTAGATGGCGGCGAGGCTGTGGAAGTAGAACTCCGTGCGTTCGTCAACTCCTAACAGGGGCGGCACTTTGAACTCCACCCGATAGATAAACTCCTCGCTCATACCTCACCCTCCTCTCGCTGTTCCTTGCGGTTGATAACAGTTTCGCCATGCTTCACGAAACCCCAATCCACGATGTCATCATCGAACGCCTCAACCTCGCCCAACAAGGCGGCGATGTTTTTCTCGGCTATCGCCTCCGCCTCCTGTCGGTTGTGCGCCTTGACCTGTACCTGTCCGCCGAAGACGAACTTTGCTCTGATTTTGAATGTCTTTTTTGCCATATCTTTTTGTTGTTAAAATTGCCTGATACACACATGGCGAAAATTTATTGTCGCCGACAATACCGTAAGGTATCTTCTTTTCTTTTCTTTTCTTTTCTCTACTCTCCTTTACTTCTTTACGCGCGCGCGATATCGGTTTCTGTTGTAAGAAACTACTAAGTAGTGAGGATTTCTGTATACAGAAACTAAATCCACCTCTTGTTTTCGTAAACAAAAACTTTGATTTTTCATTTCCAACTTGCCTGATGATAAATTTCGGGCGAGCTCGTAACATTGTAAATAAATTTTCCACAACGTACCAACAACGCATCAGCTCCATAGTATAGGCGTTTCATTCCTCGAACGCTGCCTGTACTATGGAAATTTGGAAAGCGGCTTATGCCGACACGCTCCCCCTGTTCTTTTGTCATTCTCCGTACTCTCATCGCTCGTATTGTATTGATAGACTTTCGGGCTTAACGGGATACCAATAGCTATCATTATCAAGATAGATGCAATGCCCGTATTTCCAAAGGTCGTTATGCTTGCCTATTGCTATGATGGTTTGGTCGATAAACGACACCCCGTAATCATTCGTAAATACCACCTTATCGCCCACCTTGAAATCAATCTTAGGATTAGGCACAATATCTGACAGGCGTTGCACGAAATGCCCAGCCTCGTTGCCCTTGCGGAGCCATTCTCTTACTTTTACTTCCATTGCAATATTTTTTAGCCCGCCACAAACGCTATATAGCCCATGTGGCGGGCGTGGTTATACTTATGCGGGCAACTTAACGCGGTTCATCAGTGCGCCCGAAATTTCGTGTAATTCGCGGCTTCTTTCGGGCGATAACTCGCGGGCGTGTGCCGTGATAGCCTGTGTCAGTTTCCAAAGCGTCGCCCCTCCCTGTACGCCATCTTCGGGGTCGTTCTTCATCAGCAGCTTCTCAACCTCTTTGCCCTCCTGTTTGAGTAATGCTCCCGATTTCGTGAGCTTTGTAATCTCATTCTCGAAGTCTACATCAATCTCACTCGCCCCCTGTATCTCGTAGGCTTTACGCTCGATAGTCTCACGGCTGAATAAGCCCTTTGTCAGGTCGCGAACAGCCGAGACGGTAGTCTGCGTGTCAAGTTCGTAGGTTCGTTGTGATATGGCGAGATTATCGGGCAACTTGCTTCCGAGGTGTACTTGCTTCATCACACTTTCACGAACCATACCGTTAAGGCAAGCCCCGTTCAACAGGAATGCCCGCATATCAACAGCCCCGTCGCCATAGTCCGATGTGCTGAACCGTGCGCCAGCAAAGATGATAACATCGCCGTTCTTGGCAGTCGGTATTACGAGGGGCTGCGGGAGTATCGTTTCCGCCCAAACCTTTGTGTCGTTCATATAAGCGTCTGATATAACCGCTCCCTGCCCCGCTGCCTCCTGTACAAAGGCGGTAAGGATTTCTACGCTGTTCAATCGGCGGTAACTGTCGCTCAACACGCCGCGAACCTGCTGCCCGACGGTTCTAACAAGTACGCGGCTGCGCTGTGTCCAACCGCTGTGCTCATTCAACACCGTTGCGGCAAGCTGTCGCGCCCAAGCCTCCCCGCCAGCAAGCGTGCGGAGGTATCGTTGCGGGATAGCCATGCGGTCAGCAAGTTGCCCTATGGCATTGTCGTGAAGTGTAAATTCTCCATCGGGCATGCTCATTGAAAGGCTGCTCCCCTCCCCGTCAAAAGTGATAACGGGGCTGTGGTCGTTGAGTTTGAGGTTCACACCGATAGGCGCAATATAGTCCTGCGCTATCTTCCCCTCATTCACGAGCCGCTCCATTGTTGCCTGTACTCCGACGGCTTTCCCGTCAATCATTTTCTGAACTTTGTTCATTACTACTTCGTTCAAACCCTGTTGAACCGTCGAAACTGTTGTTGTCATAATTCTGTTATTTTAGTTGTTTATAAATTGTTTTATGCTTCGTAAGTCTCCTGCCAATCTACTCCTGTCAATTCGCAAGCCACGAAACACAAGGTATTGCAACCGCAGGGAGTAAAAAGGAAATAGCCGTTTTCCACATCCTTAAACCCACTCTTAAAATCGCCTTTCCAAGCCTCGAAGTTGTGCATAATTGCTTCCTCCGTAACATTGAAGCCGTTGGACTTAAATTCTTTCATTACCTCTTCGAGATTAAATTCTTCGTAATGATTACAATTCTCGGCATTCTTAATTCTGATAGTGTACTCTTTCATAACTTGATATTTTTTAGCTGTTAATTAAATTCTGCATTAAAAACTCTTCTGCCTCCGCCAGCAGCTCGGCGGAGGTAAGGTTGTCCGTACTGGGTTCAAAACCTGCGAGGTATGCGCTCTCGATAATTTCCTGTGCCATCATAATTATTTGTTGTAAAAAGTTATACGTAAACCTCTGCGCAACTTGCAATAGCAGGCATCCTCCATACCGCGCTCGGCTCTGCCTATAAACTTGTTGGCAAGCTCAACACTTATCAGAGATAGCAAACCGCTCACCCCAACCAAAGTGTTAATCTTCTGTCCATCATCATTTACGCCAGCTACCTTGATGCGGTAGTTTTTGTTGATGTACTTCGTCGAGTAATTCAAAACCTGCTGTGTCATAATTGCTGTCATTTTTTTATATTCAACGTGATTACGATATAATCACGGGGCAAATTTAGTGTGTTATTCTTATTATAACAAATTTTTCACGGAGAATTTTTAACCGAACAGTTTATAATTATATTATTTTAACTCGTCAGCGTTGATTTCTGTTGAACACCACTCGAATAGCCTTAGATGTGCATTTAAGCAGATGCATTTATGACTAAAACGAAAATATTTTGATTATAATGTAATCACTTTCAAAGTTAATGATTATCTTTGTAGCGATATACTGAACAGTTTATTTAATCAATATGAATTTATGAAACAAAAGATTTTCGAGGCGTTGAAAGCCAAATTTCCGGGGTGCAACGCCAATGTCCTCAACAGGATTGCAGAGAAACTCGCAAAGACTGTTACAACTGATGAACAGGTTACAACCGCTGTTGCGGGGGTAACGCAAGAACTCATTGAGGTTATCGAAAGTTACGGCGACAGCCGTGCAACGGAAGCCACGCAGACAGCTACACAGAACTATGAGACGAAGTACAATCTGAAAGATGGCAAGCCAGTCAACGGGGGCGCAGCAGCCACAGGCGGACAGCAGGGCGGCGGCACAACCGTTACCACAACAACACAACCTGCAGGGGGTACAGAGACTGTACCATCTTGGGCACAGCAGCTTATCGACAGTAACAAGAAACTGTCGGAACGCTTGGACAAAATGGACGGTGACCGTACAACTGCAACCCGCAAACAGCAACTTTCAGCGGTGTATCAAAAACTGCCCGAGAACCTCCGCAAGCCTTACGAGCGTATCTCCGTAGATGCGCTTTCTGACGAGGAGTTTACATCCCTCGTGGGAGAGGTAACGACAGAGGTTGACGGACTTGTTGCAGACATCAATTCCAAAGGGGCTGTCTTCGGCAGACCTACCGCTCATAACGGCGGTGGGAACAATCAAGGGGACGCGCTGACCAAAGAACAGGAGGCGGCAATCGCTGTACGCGAGGGCAAGAAATCCGAAGATGGACAGCCGTTCTAATGTCTAACTATTTAACAACATTACGAAAATGAGTATGACAGTCACCCGCCGTAAGGACACGCGCACACCGCGCGTCCTTATGCACAAGGTCGCCGACATCCGAGGAGGCGTTTCTGTGAACGTATCGGAACTCGGCGGCGACTATCTGAAAGAGGGCAGCGTGTTGAGCGCGCCCGTTGACGGTATCTCCCATGTCGTGAAAGTTGCCGAAGTTGTCGAAGCAGTTACAGCCACCGCCAAGACCGTAAAGGTCAAGAAAGGGCATAACTTCAAGCAAGGCGATTTCGTGCTGCTGGGCGAAAACAGCGTGGCTGCTGAAATCGCAGCCATCGACAGTAAAGGCAAAGAGAGCGACACGATTACGCTCAAAGCCGCTCTCGGTGTTGTCAACGTAGGAGACTGCGTTGCAGAAGCCAAAGAGGCTTCCACCAACACTTCGGCTTTGAAGTACACCCCTCTTGCAATCACAGGTACAGGAAAGCCCGTCAATGCTGGCACCAACCTCGATGTTGATGCTTGGCTTATCGGCGTAACCAAAGGTAACAAGCTCCCTGCCTGTGTAGCGAAGTATCTCACAGGTATCATCAATTATTAACAACAGACGTAAAAGACTATGGCAACAGTAACAAATACCCTTATTCAAGGGCTTACAGACCAAATGGTACAGGCGCGTCTGAACACTGTAGACGCGAAACCTTTCCTTTTCGGTACGCATTTCCCCGTGAAAAAGGTAAATGGCTTCATTTGGAAAACGCTTAGCAACCAACTTGCAAAGCGAAATGTAGCCGCAGACCTGCATACCGATAACGGCACTATCGTCCGCAAGCGTCGCCCCATCTTCGAGAGCGCAAAGGGCGATATTCCTTTCATCAGCATTTCCCGTGAAATGACACGAAAAGAGATTAAGGATTATCAAACCGAGCTCGCTTTCGCACAGGACGATGACGCTACGAAACTCGTGCAGTATTGGGGAGAGGATGTGGATTTCTGTTTTACGGGCGTTCAGTCCGAATTGGAGTTCATTGCTTGGGCGTTGGCTTCAAATGCAGGTAGATTGGCTTTTACCACTACCAACAACGCGACCTACGCTAACGAGTTCGACCTTGACTATGATGTCGACGATTTCCAAAAGCAGAAGACAGCATCTGATTGGGGTAATGCCGCCAATGCCGACATCATCGGCGACCTTGCAAAGCTCGTGAAGCTGGCAAAGGATAATAACCTCAATCCCAAGTTCGCGTTCATCAATTTGGATGAGTTGTATCGTATCTGTTCTGCAGAGCAGATTATCAAGGCTTGCGCTTCGTACCTCGCCAATGCCGTTGGTATTTCGCAGACACCCGACCTCGCGGCCGTTAATGCGATGCTTGCAAAACAGGCTTGGCTCAACGGCATACAGTTGAAAGTTATCGACCAGACTATCACCCGTGAGTTTGCCGACGGTACCTCGACTTCGGGTAACCCGTTCGAGAACCGCCGCCTCATCCTCTCCGAGAGTGAACGCCTCGGCACTACGCAGTACGATGTATTGCAGGAGAATAACGAACTTATCCTCCGTGCGGAGCGTGCGCACACTATCGTAAAGAAGTATGGAACGACAGAGCCGTTGAGTGAGGTTACTATCGGACAGGCTGATGCAGTACCTGTGTTTGACACGGCATATCGCAATCTGTATGTTCGTACCGACGCACAGGCTTGGACGTAACTGTAACGCTGATTGATTATGGCAACAATCCTCGAAACCCTCAAAGGCGTAAGCGCATACCCCGTACCTCTCCGTACACTTGTTGAAACGGCGGAGTTTAGGGGACTGTCGCTTGTAGAAGCCGCAACGCAGGAAGTAATGGTCGGCAAGGCTTATAAGCTCGCCAAAGCTGACCTGCTCCTGTGGCTGTCTCTCGCTCCGAACATCGGACAGGGCGGGCAGTCGTATTCGTTCACAGACGAACAACGGCAGCAGTTCCGCAATCAGGCAAAAGCCCTGTATGACGAATGCGGCGAGGTATCAGCGGCGACAAAGCCTATCTATGGATATAAAGGTTCAAGATTGTAATTCAGGCGACACATGATTATTGAAAACGGCACCATCGAACTAAAACAGAAGACGAGCGGAGGCGGCATAGACCCGACAACGGGTTATCCGCAAAAGCCCGCATCTGTCGGTTGGGGCACCCCGATACCCTGTCAGTACATGGCTAACAAGTACAATAACCTCGGACGGGTAAACGGCGAGCATTTCAAGACAGCCGAGTATTCGGTATTGATTGAGGAGCAACCGTTCGACGCAGAGCAGCTTCGGTTGAAAGACCGTGCGGGAAACGTTGTCGGGGAGTTTTCGATAATCCAAGTCGAGCCGTTGGAAGCAGTTTGTGAAATTAGGATATTGATTTAACTCCGTATAACGCCTGTCGGCGGGCTTAAAATAAAAGAACTTAAACTCATACGATAAACAAAATAAAGCCCGCCACAGGCGAAATTCGGAGAAAATAACAGTCGAATACGATGCCGATAAAGCGTCTTACACCCACAGCCGAGATAGACCGCTACATTACAGGGCGTGTCGAAGCCATCAAAAAGGCTCTCGTCTACAATCTCTGCGCTGTTGGGGAACAGGTGTTGAATGCGGCTCGTTTGACAAACTCCTACAAAGACCAAACTGGTAATCTCCGAAGCAGTATCGGCTATGTCGTTGCTGTTGACGGGGAGATAGTACAAATGAGTTCCTTTGAAGTAGTAAAAGAGGGAAGCGAGGGGGCAAGAGGCGGCAAGGAATACGCTATGCAGCTGGTACGGGATTTCCCACAGGGTATAGTCCTTATCGTTGTGGCGGGTATGAATTACGCCTCCTACGTGTCGGCAAAGGGTTACGATGTCCTCGACAGTTCGGAACTGCTCGCCGACAAACTCGTCCCGCAGATGTTGCAACAACTTGGATTTAAGTAGCAGGTACACAGATGGCAAAGACAGGCAAACAGGTACAGGGAGATATTTACCAACTCCTTAAAGACAGCACTCTTTATACGATGATTTCTGGTGATGTCTATCGGAACGGTTATCGCCCCCGTGATAGTAGATTGGAGGACGCTGTTGTGATTTTCACGGCAGGACTGCCCGACCAAATCCAAACGGGTGTGGTAACGGTGAATATCTATGTGCCTGACATTGATCCGTACGACAATGGCGTGTTCGTTGAGGACGGACAGCGCACAGAGGAGTTAGAACGCCTCGCGCAGGCTTGGTTTGACAGTCTGACTGCCGAAGTGTCTTGTTACAAATTCAAGCTGATGCAAACCATCTATACGGAGGAGGAAGCCGAAATCAAACAGCACTTTATCGTCGTGAAACTCGGGTATGAGTATTTCGGCGATGATAATGCCCCTATCACCATTCCACAGGCTGCGGCGATTGACGCTCTCGACACGAGTACCGACAAAGGCTATACCCCTTTGCTTGAAACCGAGGACGGAGGCATTATCTCCGTTCAGCCTGTTATGAAGAAAAACAAGTAATAATTATAAAATGTAAAGATTATGGCAATACTATCTTGGGGTAAACCCAAAATTCAGCACACACCCTCCATCAATGGCGCACCTGCCGCTGGAGCAGTGTGGAAAGACATTGATACGCCAAAGGAGGACACGACGAAATTAACCCCTACCGCGGGTAATGAGGTGTCCGCCACAGAGGAGGGAGGAGAGGTTGTAGATTCCCGTACAGGAAAAAACACCTACCAATTTGAGTTCGATGTGTTCGTTAAGAAAGGACAACCACGCCCGTTTGAAGACCACGACGGAGTAATCACAGGAGAGCACGCTTTCCGTCTTACTCCAGAGGATGAAGCCTGTGAGGGTATGCAGATTGACCGCTGTGCGCTCCGTGTCGAGGAATCGTACACGGCTGCTGACGGTAAGCTGCTCCACTATGTAGCCAAGTGCCTCAAACCCGCCGCAGGTAGAACTGTTAAGTCGTACACGGCAAACGGTCTGACACTTGACAAAACATCCCTCTACTTTGGTAGTGCGGCAGACAACACAGGTAAGGCAGTAACGGCAACTTCGACGGGTAACATTACCTCTGCTACTTCGAGTGAGAGTTGGGCAACCGTGAGCACGAGCGGCAAGGTGGCAACCGTAAAGGTTACAGCCAACACGACTGGCAATGCGCGCACTGCTATTGTATCTATCACGGCTGACGGTCTTACGAGCCAAGTTGAGGTTTTGCAAATCCCTGCTTAACCAAGACCCTACTTCGGTGTGGGGAGTGAAAAATCTCCCTGCACTTTTACATCGCGGGACGAAGCGATGGTCGCTTACTGCTCTCATAAGGCAGACGGTGGGGGTTCGATTCCCCCTCCCGCAACCTATTTTATAAAACTGTTTTCATTATGACAAAGACCATTGAACAACGGGTTGGAGAAGCTGTCCTGCAACAACCAAAAGAGTTCGTCATAGGCGACAGGACATTTACGGTTGCTCCTCCGAGCGTATCAACACTGATACTCGCTTCGGAGGCGATTTCGCTTTTACCACAGGTGCAACTTGATAAGACGAAGATTGTCGAGGAAGTGTTGTTTGTGGCGAAAGATTGCCGTGTGCTTGGCGATATTGCTGCCATCCTTATACTTGGTGCAAAAGGATTGAAAGAAACTGTTACAACGCGTAAGAAACGTTTCTTTGGACTGCTTACATACTCCGTTACAGAAACGATAGACCGCAAGGCAGAGCTGTCAGAATGGCTGCTCGAAGAACTCGATACCACGCGATTGAATAAACTCATTTTCGAGCTGCTGAAAGATTTCAACCTCGGCGATTTTTTTGGAACTACCACTTTCCTAATAGAGATAAATCTTCTACGCCCGACGAAAGTGGAGGAAACGACAGCATCTGGGCAGTGATAGCGGGTGTAGTCAAAGGCTATAACCTGCCTATTGATTATGTCCTGTATGACATGTCCTATACCAATATGATAATGTTCGGAGCTGTCATACCGAGCTACAACAGCAAAAGAAAGGGTAAGGATAGTAAGGAACAGGAGGTTGTCAAAGCTGACGATCCGCGTAACAGGGCGAGAGTAAGAAAGATATTTGAAGATTTCGATTAACGAAACATCGGCGTTATGGAGAACGACAACGGAAAATCATATTATGGCATAGGTCTCGATAATTCGCAGCTTGAAAAGGATGCTGCCGAGGCAAGTCAGATATTACACGGTATTGACGAGGAGGCGGAGCGACAAAGTGCCGCCGTCCGCGAATTGTTGTCTAATATCCCGACTATCAACATAGACATCGTTTCAAACGCCCCAACAACACTTGAAAGTATCGACGCTGCGTTTGCCGAGATAGACCGTGTCGTAGACGAGAATAAATCTGCCATCCGAGAACTTGAAAAAGAATACGAGCGATTGGATAAGGCTGCGGGAGCAGCTTTTATGAAAGGCGATGATAAGACAGCAAGAGCCCTGCAACAGCAGGAAATAGCCATTAAAAAAGTTATCAAGGCACGCAAGCAGGTAAACAAAGAAGCTGCCGCCACGGCTGATGAACTCCTTAAAGAAGAACAGCGTTTGAAAGAGGAAGCCGCTGCCGCAGAGAAAGCCGCAGAAAAGCATGTCAGTCTCCGCCAGCGGCTCCGTGAAATAAAAATGGAGTTGGTCGAAATGGAAGCCTCGGGACAGCGCGGAACTGCTGCCTACCGTTCATTACAAGAGGAGGCAGGGCGGCTCACGGATGCTTGGGCAGACGCGCAAGCACAGGCAACAATCCTCGCCCATGACCAAAGGGGCTTGCAAGGCGTTATATCGGGCTTACAGGGCGTTTCAGGAGCGGCAGCGATAGCACAGGGCGCAGTTGGGTTGTTCGGCGGCGAGAACGAAAAACTACAACAGATAATGCTCCGTGTGCAGTCTGTTATGGCAATAACAATGGGCTTGCAGCAGGTACAGCAGACACTTAACAAGGATAGCGCGTTTTCGCTTGTTACCCTTAACAGCCTAAAAAAGATTTGGAACAAACTTATCGGAGACGGTGCAACCGCTATGGAAGCGGAGAATGCTGCAACAGAGGTAAACACAGCTGCACAGCAAGCCAATACCGCGGCTACAACTGCTGACACTGCGGCACAACAGACCAATAACACCTCCACCGTAGCTGGAACTGCCGCACAGGTTGCCAACGCTGGGGCTACCAAGACAGCCACTGTGGCAACAGTAGCACAGACCGTTGCCACGAAAGCCGCATCTTTAGCTCTCAAAGGGTTAAAGGTAGCATTGGTTACAACAGGTATCGGTGCGCTGATAGTCCTTGTAGGAGAATTGGCAGGATGGCTGATGAAGCTCTTTGATACGACGAGCAAAGCCGACGAAGAGTTTAAGGAGCAGGAGGAAATCCTTGCCAAAGGACGTGAGGCTTATGCCAAATCGTCGCTCGAAATAGAGAACTACAAGACACGTATCGAAAGGTTCAACGGCACAAAGGCGGAAGAAAAGAAGCTCGTCAAAGAACTAAACAGCAAGTATGGCGAGGCGATGGGATATTATAACAGCCTTTCGCAATGGAAGAAAGTACTCGTCGAAAAGGGCGAGGCTTACTGCAATATGCTCCTCAAAGAAGCCGAGGCGCAAGCCTTATTGACAAAATACACGGAAGCATTTATCGCTCTGCAAGAGGCAAGGGATAAGAGTGCTTCTGCCTATGGGCATTGGTACACCACAAGGGCTGGTGATGAGGAACGGAAGAAAGAGGCGGAAAAAGAAGCGGAGGAAACGATGAATAAGTGGCTCGATAAGTATCGCGAGAAAATGAACGAGGCACAGCAAATCCGTGATAAATTCGACTTAAACCCACACGTAGACCCGTCAACCTTGAAAAGCAAAAATAAAGGCAAGGAGTTCGATCCGCAAAAAGCAGCCCTCGAAATAAAGAAAGCTGCCGAGGAGTATAGAAAGGCAGCCTCTAAGTACATCAAAGATGCTAACGATGAGATTAACAATCTTATAATCGATGCACAGGAGCAGGGGCTTGTGCGTGAACTTAACGAAATACGACGCGGCACACGGCAAAAGTTACAGGCTTGGAATGACCAGCTTGATAAACTCGCCGAAGTGCGCAAAGAAGCTGCTAAGGCTCGGTATATGAACCAAAAGGGCGCAACCGAAGTCGGCTGGGCTAATTCTGTAGATGGAAAGAAGTCTATCAAGGATTGGATTGCCGTTATAAAGGCTGAAACGCCTAAAATTATTACGGAATATGATCGCGTATGGAAACAGATTACGGATAACGGGAAGAAAGCCGTTGAGAATGCCCAACAGCGTTATACAGATGCGTTAATTGACGAATTTGGAACGACAGCACAAAAGGAGGAAAAACTGCTCCGTGTATGGGCGGATAAGATAAAGTTTATTCCTGATGAGTTTAAGAATGAGGCTCTGCGGCAAATGGACGAAGCGTTTTCAAAGCTCGGAAATGAGAATTTCAAAAAAGCCATCAACTGGGAGGATGTTTTCGGCGACCTGTCGAAACAGGCACTTCCTGTGCTCGAATTTACGCTTGGCAAGGTTAAACAATATTTCGAGCAGAATAAGGGTGCAATGTCCACACAGGAGATAAAGGACTATCAGGAGGCTATAAAGAACATGGAAGATGAGATAGCCAATCGCAACCCGTTTACCGCCCTGCATAAGTCTATTAGGGACATTAGCGCAGCGAAGACCGAACTGATAGAATCATACGCCGCCATGCTACAGGCGGAGGAAAGGTTGAAAACAGCCATTGAGGAGCGAAAAGCCGCACAGGAAGCATACAACGAAATCCTTACAAAGGTAGAAAGTGGGGAGATAGTCGATGGATGTGATGAGCAGACGGAGGCTTACGATAGGCTGAACAAAGCCAAAGAGAATGCCCGCAAGACTACCGAGGAAGCCAACAATGCGGAACAGCGGTATATGCGTGCGCAAAACCAAGCCACGAACTCATATAAGCGTCTCGCCTCCAACCTAACAGCTGTAGGAGGTGTCATTAAAGGTGTTGGCAGTAGGGCTAAGAGCCTTGCCGCCGTATTTTCCGAAGATGTAGCGAACGGTATAGGAAAGGCTCTCGACTTTATGGATGAGATAATGGACGCGACATCCGATGTCATAAATGCTATCGGCGATGTAGGCAAAAGTGTGGCTGGGGGCATAGAAACCGCTGTACAGGCTTCCGCAACAGGGGCAACAGCCGCAGCGGCCACAGGAGCAACAGCTATCTCAACCATTGAGAAAGCCTCGGTAATCCTCGCCGTTATCTCTGCCGCCCTGCAAGTAGCTACTGCAATCGCTAACCTTTTCAACAACGATGATAAGAAGCAGAAAGAAATCGAGAAGCTCCAAGAGCGCATAGACCAATTGCAGTGGGAACTTGATAATAAGGAAGCTGTGCGCCTGCGGGACACCTACGGCGATGCTGTAGAACGGCTACGGCAGATTTATTCCGATACGACGCAGGAAATAATTAAAATGCATCAGTCTTCGGAGCTGTACGGGAACGCTTGGAGCCGTTGGCTAACTACATTGCGGTATAAGGCAGAAATCTACGAAAAGACTATCGAAAAGATTGCCGATGCTTATGCTGCTATCAGCTATACGGCTGATAAGGCTCTCGGTTCAAAGCGATACGATGAAAGCCGTAAGCAACTCGAAAACCTCGCCGAGCAACAGATACTTATCCAACGACAGATAGATAAGGAAAACAGTAAGAAAAAGACCGACCACGGGAAAATCCAAGATTGGAAGAATAAAATCTCCGAGATTGTCCGAGAAATGGCGGACATCATCAACGAAATGCTGGAGGATATTATTGGCTCGTCTGCAAAGGATTTAGCTTCCGAACTCGGCGACGCTTTCTTTGAAGCTGCAAAGCAAGGCGAAGATGCTATGGAGGCGTGGCACAAAAAGGTTAATGACATTGTCGGCGACATTGTAAAACGTATGCTTATAACACAGTATCTCGAGCCACAAATTGGAAAGATTTTCGACAAATACAAGGACAAATGGTTCGGAAAAGACGGACGGTTCAAAGGCATACAGGCTGTTGTTGATTCTGCCGACCAAATGGCCGCTGACATTAACGCCGCAGGGAGTATATTCAATCAGATATACAACGGGCTTGCCGATAACCTCAAACAATATTTTGCTGCCTCTGAGGACGCTAATCGGGAAGCGTCGCAAAAGGGTATCGCCACAGCTTCACAAGAAAGCGTGGACGAACTGAACGGGCGGGCGACTGCCATACAGGGACATACCTACAACATCTGCGAATATACAAAGCAGCTCGTCGCCACAACAAACCTCATTCTCCAAAGCGTGTTGAATATAGAGGGCGAAACAACAGGCTTCGGCTCTCGCCTCGGACGAATGGAGGACGATTTGAAAGGGGTTAAAGATACAATCGATGACATTGCCATCAAAGGCATTAAAATACAACAATAAAGTTATGGAGCAGAAAACATTATTACAACAGGTGTACAAGCAAGGAGTTGCTCTCGGAGCTTGCAGCGGCTTTACGGAAGCTGCAAACATAGAGCAAATAGTCGAAATGCTGTTTTCCCCACAAGGAGTGGAGTTCTGTCTTAATTATCGCTTCCCTGCTCTCGATGTGTTTAGACAGTTTAAGCAGCTTGATAATGTGGAGCGTCTGGGTGTATTTATTGACTGTGGAGATATAACGCTGACAGACCCAGAACGGGCGTTTTTGATAGGTAACACCCGAGCTAATGTAAATTACACAGCGACGCAGGGAAACGTTCTTTACCTTATGCACGGCGCAAAAGCCTCCGTTACGGCGGGAGGATATTCTGTAACGCATATTGAAAAGGATAAAACGTCTTCCTATACGGTAAATAAGGTTGATAACGCAGAAGTTTTGTAATTGATGAAAGGCAGATTATATATTGACGGTAACGACGCTTACACAGAATATGGAGTGTATGTCGTGAAAGGCGGTTGGAATGAACTAATCGCCTACCCGCCGTTAAAGTCTGTCGAGGGCAACGATTGGCAGGAAATGGACGGTATAGAAGCTGACCTCTCCGCACCAAAGTTGGACACCCGAGAGATACAGCTGAAAGTCGCATTTGCGGGGCTTGACAACCGTTTCTTTACACTCTTGGAACTTCTGTCCGACGAATCTTACCACGTGTTCGAGTGCGCTTATATAAAGCGTACATACAGGCTTCGCCTCGTATCACAACCTAATCTCGCTGCGGCAAAAGTAATAGGCACGGCAACACTGAAATTTGCTGATGACTTTCCCCTTTCGGACTATACCTATAAAAAGCCCGCAAGTAATGTGGCAGCGTACGATGATTACACCTTTGATGGTGTGAATTTTACAACCTACGGAGCACGCGTCCTCAAAGGCACACTCGACGAGGTGATGAAAACGCCAACCGTAAAGACAAACCTGCTGCGGAATATCAGTACACAGGCGGGAGCGTTGTACGATGGTAAGAACGTGTCTTACAAGAGTAAGGACGTGAAGATAAACTGCCTTATGCGGGCAGATACACTCGAAGAACTGTGGCGTAACTATGATGCGTTGCTGTATGACCTCATCCGACCAAATGAACGTAAGCTATGGGTGGATGAGCTGGGGCAAGAGTTCCTATTCTATTACAAGAGTTGCCAAGTTACAGAGTTCTATCCAACAGATAAGATTTGGTTACAATTTACGCTAACAGTTACATTTACGACAGTGTTAAGGATTGGCGACGGTGATGTGGTTCTCGCCTCGGAGGACAAAATTATCATTTTTACACAGGATGATGTAAACGCCATAGATGTACAAACTAATAGATAAGGATATGAAGAAGATTAAGATTTCAGAACTGCCATTGTATAACTCCCTGAAAGGGCTGTTTACTATCGGAACGGACAAAGACAACCGCTCCGTAAAGGTGTCGTTGGAATTTATTGAAACCTCAACGCAAGAAGCAATAAAAGGCACGCAAGAGGCGGCAAAGGAAGCAACCACAGCGGCAAACGCAGCAGCTACTGCCGCTAAGACCGCACAAGAAAAGGCTACAGTTGCCGATACGGCTGCTAAGAATGCCGATACAGCAAAAGGCAAGGCAGAGACAGCAGCCAATGAAGCAGTAGCGGCAACAGAAGAAACAAGGGAACAGGTCGAAAAAACGAAAAAGGCGACCGAAGCTGCATCCAAAGCCACAGAACAGGCTATATCACAAACTACCGCCTGCAAAACAGTAACAGATGATGGGAAACAGGCAATCAAGGACTTAAAACTTGCAGCCGAAGACCTCGAAGCAGCTATCAAGGCCGTAACACCAACAAATTTGGCTGTGTCGTATATTTCTTATGTTACAATGGGGGCACAACGGCAGAAGCCTTTAACGATAGATGCCGTATTAACCCCTGCAACAGCCCAACAGAATGTTATCTTTATAACTGATGGACATTCGGTAAGAGTAGGCGCAAACGGGCTGATAACGCCCCAATCCGCGGGGAAAACCTATGTTCGAGTAGTTCCGACTATGAACGTGTCGTTAGAACAGGACATAGAGATAACCGTCGGAGAGCCAGCTTGCCGCTTCAATACTCGGAATGGTTTACGACTGACATCATCAGGAACATTTAGGTTTATGTAAAATATAATCACAAACTCAATATTTACAATATTATGGCACTAACAGCACAACAAGAAGAAGCTCTCGTTAAGATTATCGAAGCGTTTCAGAACGGCAAGCGATTGAGCGATTTACCCGATGTAAAGAGTACGAACCCGTATAATCTCCTCGTAGAAGTATTGGATGAGGACGGAGAGAGTAAGAAAGCGGCTCTCGCGGCTCTCCTCCCTTATGCGGAGGAACAATGCAGCTACGGCATAGAGAAAGACTTATCGGTATCATCGCCTACATGTACCCGTATCGGGAGTAGCGACCTACACAAAGTCTTACCTATACATTCGCGTATGAAAGGCTGTTTGCTTGATGATAACGGCAACGTCGTTGAATACCTCGACCCGAAAGATTGGACGGGACAAACGCGTGATGGCTCTCGTGGGCAGGTAATGGTTGAGATACCTATGCACTACCGAAAATTCACTTATGAGGGTAATATTATGCGTGTCCGCGTAAGTGAGCTTCCGTTGCCCGGCTATCATCAAGTACCAAAGATGTATGTGTCAGCTTATGAGGCTACCGTCAACCGCACAAACAACACTCTTGCCTCTGTTGCCAACAGTAGTGCAGAGTATCGAGGAGGAGGTAATAATGCTTCTTGGGATGGTACATATCGTTCTCTGCTTGGCCGCCCAGCCTCGAGTATCAATCGAATAAATTTCCGAATTTTTGCTCGTAAGCGCAAAACAGGTTCTACGGAATGGAATTGCATGACATACGATGTTCAGAAAACGCTCTATTGGCTTTTTGTCATCGAATATGCAACGCTCAACTCACAGGCGACATTCAATGCCGAGCTTACGTCAGAGGGGTTCCGACAGGGAGGTTTGGGAGCTGGTGTCACCAATTGGTCAGGCGGTGAGTGGAATACGTACTGTGGTTATAATCCGTTTGTACCTTGCGGACATACGGATGCGCTGGGCAACCGTACAGGTGTCGTTCCTTACACAGCCAACGACGGGAGTAATAGTGCGGTAAAGACATTTGATGTGCCGCGTTATCGTGGTGTGGAAAACCCATTTGGACACCTTTGGCAATGGACGGACGGTATCAATATCCGTATAAGTCCCAATGAAGACAAAGGCGGTGATGGTATTTCAAAGGTATTTGTGTGCAGCAACCCGTCAAAGTTTAACGACAGCAGCTACACAGAATATAGCCATGTTGGGAATGAGGCACGTGTTGGAGGATACGTTAAAGAGATTATCGGAGGCGAGTACGGCGAGATTATGCCATCTGTATGCGCAGGAGCTGGTAGTACGACTTTCTTCTGCGATAACCACTATACGAATATTCCAACGGCAGAAACCTTGCGTGGTGTCCTGTTCGGCGGTTCCGCGTCTGACGGCGCGATTGCGGGCTTCGCCTGTGCGGACTCGAATTACGTCGCCTCGGGTGCGGGTGCGAACGTCGGCTCTCGCCTTTGCTTTATACCGCAAAGCGTATAGCACGTAAGCGATAACGCCCCCCCTATGGATAGCAAAACGAAAGTGAAAAGTATAAATATAGACAAAAGGTTGGTTGCTCCTGTGGTGTCCTGTTCGGCAGTTCCGCGAATGACAGCGCGAATGCAGGCTTCACCTATGCGAACTCGAATAACGTCACCTCGAATGCGAATGCGAACATCGGCTCTCACCTATGCTAAAAAGGCTTAATGCTAATAAAATACGGGAGCAACGACCTTGCCTCTTGGCAAAAGATTTCAAGCAACCCTAAAGGTGTTGGTAGGAATGCCCATTGTATCGGCTACCGAAGACTCCGAATAAGAAAAGCAAAGCAATGAAACGTATAGGAAACTTATACAAAAAAATAATCTCGATAGAGAACCTCCGACTGGCTGATGAAAAAGCCCGTCGGGGGAAGCTCCGTACTTATGGTGTGCGACATCATGATAAAAATCGTGAAGCTAATATACAGGCTCTCCACGAGGCTTTGCTTACAAAGACTTTCAGAACATCGCCCTACGATGTATTTACCATCTATGAACCGAAAGAACGAGAGATTTTTCGTTTGCCGTACTATCCTGATCGCATCGTACATCACGCCATAATGAACGTTCTCGAACCTATATGGGTATCAGTGTTCACGGGTAATACTTTTTCGTGTATTAAGAACAGAGGTATTGAGGGCTGCGCACGCCATGTCGGCAAGATGATAAAACGGTACAAGGGCAAGAAACTGTACTGCTTGAAAATCGACATTAAGAAGTGCTACCCATCAATAAATCACGATGTGTTGAAAAGGCTCGTCCGCCGCAAGATTAAGGATAAAGACCTGCTGTGGCTCTTGGATGAAATAATAGACAGCGCACCGGGATTGCCGATTGGAAATTACCTATCGCAGTATCTCGCAAATCTGAACTTTGCCTACTTTATGCACTGGGTGAATGAGGAACTGAAATTAGAATGCGAGGAGTATGCTGATGATTTCGTGTTTTACAGCGACAGCAAGGAATATCTACATTCCGTATTCCCACAAATTAAGCGGTATATTGAGAAGGAGCTATCCCTTACGATTAAAAGCAATTGGCAGATATTCCCGATAGCAGAGAATCGTTACGACAAACACGGGCGGGCTCTTGATTACGTCGGGTACAAATTTTATCGTAAACAGAAACTTATCCGCAAGAGTATAAAAAAGAACTTATGCAGGACTGTTGCCCGTATAAACAAGCAGCAACCGAAATTATCGCCCAAAGAGTATAAACAGCGCATTTGCCCGTGGTTGGGCTGGGCGAAACACAGCAATAGCAAACATTTACTTCAAACAATAATTCCAAAAGATTATGCAAGCATTTTATGACAGCAAGCCCTCGAAATTCGAGGCAGTAGGTAATGGCAGCTATCTCTACCGTTACAACATCAAAGAGGTTGTTCCTGAAATGACAGAAGAAAATTCTGGCAATGAACACACCTCGCAATGGTCGTGTGATGAGGTTACTGTATGGTCGCCTGTATCGAATGACAAAATTACGAAAGCAGTTATCGACGATAAGTGGGACAGTGATAAGGAGCAAAAACTTATCAACGAATACAATGCTACAGAGTTTGGTTTGTACGGCGCAAAAACTTCTGATGAAGCAAAAACAAAGATTGCAGCTTACAAGGCGTTTCTTGAAGACCGTGCAAAGCTAAAACAACAGGTTGACAAAGACTGTGCAGAGTTAGGTATCAAATAAACAATAAATGTGAGGAGGGTTAATTATGGCAAAGCGGTTTAGTGAACTTGGTATCAAGCAGCAGGATAATCGGAAGATTTTCAACTGCCAGCAGGTATCTATTACTGATATTCTTAACAGTGAGATTGAGGTTATCGACTTCTTGCCCGATGTGAAAACACAACACGGGGAGGGGCGATACCTCGTCCACTATAGAACAACAGACGGGAATGAGGAGGGTAAGTTCTTTACCAACTCCCAAGCCCTTAAAAGTTGTCTCGACCAAGTTAAGCCAGAAGATTTCCCGTTTATAACCATCATTAAGGCAACGAAGTGCGGTAAGGGTAAGATTTATCAGTTTACATAACGGGATAAAACGATTTCGTGTTGAATGTGGCATTATCTTTCTTGAATGGTATAGTTATAAGAACTTGGAAAGATAACGCGACTACGGGCGAATTTTGGTAAAATAACTATCAACATCGAGCGATACAATGAAGATATACGATATTAACAACAAACTGCTCCTCGATGTAGCTGTAGATGATAGCAGCTACCGACATCGAGTTATCAAAGGGGAACAGAATTTAACTCTGAAATATGCTCTTGCCGAACATGTAGAGCTACCTGTCGGAGCTTACTGCCAATATCAAGGAGAGCGGTACACTCTTGAACGTCCCGAAAGTTTCAAGATGAAGCACAGCCGTAACTTTGAGTACACAGTTGTTATGGAATCCTATCAGGCGAAAGCCAAAATATGGAAGTTCCGTAATCCTGTGGATGGGCGGCTTAAATTCCCATTTACGGCAAAGCCTATTGAGCATTTGCAGATGTTCGTCGATAATATGAACCGACGGGACAAAGGGTGGACAGTTGGTCAGTGTGTAGACGATGTGGAGCATTTGGTTTCTTACGACCATAATTTCTGTTGGGATGCTCTCGGTAAAATGGCTACAGAGTTTAAGACCGAGTTTGAGATTATCGGGAAACGTGTATCGCTCCGTAAGGTAGAGTATAACAAGAGTAACCCGCTGCCACTCGCGTATGGCTGTGGTAACGGGTTTAAGGCGGGGTTGGGACGCAGTAACAGCAGCGACACTCCGCCCGTCGAAATTCTGTACGTACAGGGCGGAACGCAGAACATCGACCGTTCTATATATGGGAACAGCGAGCTATTGCTGCCGAAAGGACAGACTATATCCTACGATGGTGAGCACTTCGAGGGCGAGGAGGGATTTAACGCTGCCAACGCCCGTCGATACATGGTGGATGATTTGGGATTGTCCATCCGTCGGGCTGACAAAATATTATCATCGCTTGCAGAAGATAGTCTCGATTGCACGACTATCTACCCAAAGCGTGTCGGGACGATAAGTAGTGTGGTAGCGGTAGATATTTCCAAAAATTTCTATGACATCATAGACAACAGCATACCCGAAGCCCTCAACTATGAAGATTGTCTTATCGCAGGTGAAACTATGACCGTTATCTTCCAATCGGGAATGCTTGCAGGGCGTGAGTTCGAGGTAAAGTATTATCACAAGGCAAAAACGGTAAAAGGTGTAAAAAAAGCTGCACACCGCTTTGAGATTGTTCCACAGGAGATAGACGGTATAACCATGCCAAACGCCACATTCGCCCCGAGAACGGGCGATACTTACGCAATCTTCAAAGTTATGCTTCCGCAGGCTTATATCTGCGATAACGCAACGAAAACAGGCGCAGAATGGGATATGTGCAAGACCGCTGTCAAATATCTGTTCGATAATGAGGAACAGAAGTTTACGTTTACAGGGGAACTCGACGGGATATGGGCAAAAAAGGATTGGGAGAATATCGGAGGGCGTATTGTCCTCGGAGGTTATATCCTGTTCCGTGATGAACGCTTCCAAAAGGACGGTGTTCTTGTGCGTATTACGGGCATAAAGGACTATATCAATAAGCCCCATAGTCCCGTTATCGAAATATCCAACAAGACAGTCAGTAGCAGTTTTTCAAGTGATTTGAAGAAATTACAGAGCGAAGAAGTCATTGTAGAAGAAAACCATAAGCAATCTATTCAATTCACTAAACGCCGCTTTCGTGATGTAAAGGAAACAATGGCAATGTTGGAGCAGAGCTTGTTGGAAAACTATACCAACTCTATAAGTCCTATCGCCATACAGACAATGCAGCTGCTTGTTGGCGATGAGAGCCTACAATTTCGTTTTGTCGCAAACAGCAATAGCACAACGGCTATCAACCATACATTCAACTACAACGCCGCGAGCAAGGTGTTCAGCACAGAGGGCGGGATAATACAGCACATGACACTCGGCATACAAAGCCTTTCGCCAAGCCATAATGTATCAGATTATAAGGTGTGGCACATAACTGATTATACCTCCGCTGTACTTGATGATGCAAGCAAGAAATACTATCTCTATATTAAAGCCCCACAGAACAGCCAATACGGGGAATTCGTACTGTCTGAAAAAGCTATAAAGATGGAGGGTGTGAGTGGTTATTATCACTTCCTCGTGGGTGTTCTTAACAGCGAATACGAGGGCGACCGTAGCTTTGTTCCTTTATACGGATTTACGGAAATATTACCCGGCCGTATAACCACCGACAGGATTGTTAACAGTGATGGAACGAGCTATTTTGATATGCTCGCCGATGCGTTTAAGCTCGGGAATAAACTGCAATACAATGTCGGCGGCGACGGACTATTGAAGCTACGCGGTACGATAGTACAGAGCCTATCGGGGGACGAAAGCCCATTGGGCTGTTTCCGTGGTGCATTCAATAGCTTATACACGTATTACAATGGCGATGAAGTAACCTATCTGTTAGATGGCAACTCATCGACATATCGCTATATAAATGGAATACCAAGCCGAGGACATCTGCCTACCGAAACTGCATATTGGTCTGTTGTGGCACAAGGACAAAAAGGGAAAGGCGAAGACGGGAAAACGGGAGCAGTCTATCACTTCCTGTACACCGTTTCTTCTCGCACGCCCGACCGCCCAACGTTTACAACCCCTGCGCAGATTGCGGCACAATCTTCATGGTCTCCGTCTCCGATGAAGCCTTATAATTCCTTTTATCTGTATATGTCGCAGTCGTTGTATGACCCGAACACGAATACTTACGGGGTGTGGACTTATCCTATACCAATATCGGGCGATAAGGGTGAAGCAGGTAAAGATGGAACGAGCATTGAGTTTATCTACCTCCGTAACATGGGGGAAACGCCTGCAAAGCCATCATCTGCACAACAGGATGGTTATATCCCGAACGGGTGGACGAACAATCCGAACGGCATAACAGAGACACAGCAGTATGAGTGGGTTTGTGTCCGCACAAAGCCCGCAGGGGCTACAACATGGTCGGATTACTCAATGCCAGCCATTTGGGCTAAATGGGGAAATAAGGGGCAGGACGGAGACGGTGTAGAGTACATCTTCAAGAGAACAGAAGTCGAAACCGTATTGCAACCTCCCGCTTCTGTCAATATCAGCAAGAATGTGCCGAGCGGATGGTCTGATAACCCCAGCGGCGTAACCGCTGAATATCCATACGAGTATGTATCTATTCGTCGGCAGAGCAATGGCGTATGGGGTAATTGGGCAACACCCAAGATGTGGGCTAACTATGCAGCTTGGAATGCAAACCTCCTTGAACAGACTGAGTTCGAGAACCTTGATAAAATGAACAAGTGGGACATTCGTTCCTGCTATCTTGATGGCTCAACGGACAACAACATATCTCATATTAGTAAAAATGGTAAGGATGGGCATAATTATTACGCAGATACCAATGTTAAGAGGCATTCAGAAAGCCTATACAAGGATGTATTGCGGCAGCCGTTATTCAACTCAACCATAAAGAAAATACAGCCATCAACGTGGTACACCCTGTCTTTTTGGATGCGTTGCGGAGCAAATAATCTGACAATCAATCAGACGAGTAGTGATTATGGCTTCGCGAAGCAACAACTCTACCTTTTCAGGAGACATAAATATATGCTGTATATAAATGGGTGTATTGATGCACAAGCATTGTCAGATGGTAAGTCGCTCGCTGTCTATGTGTATAATGACGGATGGACGTGGGCAAAAACAATAAATATAAATTCAACATCATACACGACGGCTTCTATCGAGTTTGACGATGTCCCATCTGATGGCGAATATCACTTATCCGCATATCTATATGATAATAGCGCACCTCGGACAGGGAAAGCGACATTGGCTTGGGTGTGCCTACAGGATGAAACGCAAACCACATCTACGTATGTCTATCCATCAGCTGTTGACACGGTAAAAGTCTTTATAGACGGAGAGGAAAAGATTAACGTCGGTACAGACCTCGCTGTCGGTTACACACCCAGTAATGCAAGAACTTGGCGGCGGCACGTGATAACGTTCAAGACAAAAAGCTTTATTCCAAGTAATTCAGAACAATATCTGTTGTTCCGCCTCCTCCCAACACCGATAACAGGGCAGTCGAATTATCTGCATATCTGTATGCCCAAGCTCGAAATCGGCAAGGTTGCAACAGCATACTCCCCTAATGTTGATGATATGGGAGCCGACTACCAAGAGTATCGCTTCGCCAAGAATGGTTCTACAACCGTTGCCCCCAGCCTTAACAAAACAGTGGATGCGCCGACAGGGTGGACATTGGAACAGCCTGCAATCGGTAAGCTGGAGTACCTATGGATGACCATAGCGAAGAAAAGAGCTGACGGGACGCTGCTAACTTCATGGAGTGAGCCTATTCGTATGACACCCTATGATGGGAAAGACGGTATGTCGCCAGCTCTCGTATTCCGAGGCGTGTATGACAGCGCGAAGACCTATTATGGTAATCAATACAGGATAGACGCTTGTAAATACGGGAATACCTATTACGTGTGTCGTGTGGATGCAGGAGAGTTCAGAGGTGTAGTGCCGACAGATACATCAAAGTGGAACTCATTCGGAGCTTCCTTTGAAAGTATTGCCACGAACTTGTTATTAGCAGAGGGAGCGAATATAGGCGATTGGTTCATCAGTCAAGGGCGGATTGTATCAACCCTCGAAAGTGGAAAATCTATTATCCGTCTTGATGCGCACACCCCGAAAATAGAAGTGGAATCTACACAGACGGGCGGTGGGTATGGACAGTACGGTAATGGAATGGACACCAACAAACCATCAAAACTTGCGATGGATGCCCAAACAGGGCAGTTCGAGGCGAGAAGCTCCAATAATTCTGTGGCATACGTTTCCGCAAACGGCATATTCTCAAATCACGCTATGACAAACGCCCTCCCTGTTTCGTCAGGTTGGACACACTATGGAGCTATCGTTGGTCTCGGATTTGGTAATGTCAACAAACGGGAATGGTCGTTTAACGGGGATGAGACAATTATAGCAGGTGTGTACGGGAGTGCCTCAAACAGCGGTACAGCTCCTGCCTATGGAGGTTATTTCTCGGGACTGAAAGCACGCGGGTTTGTCAAAGGGGTGTATTATTTCACGGACAATGATAACAACCACCAACTTGGGCTTTATGATACGACTGTTATTGGGCTCGTCAACAGGGGAAGAATCAACACATTATATCTTCCGAGGAATGCTTATGAGGGACAGGAGATAGAGGTAATTCAAATGGGCGGCGGTGTTACACGTATTGATACCAACGACGGTTCGCATATCTATGATGATAATACCGAGAATGACTATTACGACATCAATATAGGTTGGCATGCAGTCCTGCGTAAGGTGAAATATGCAATCAACAACACCACGTACGACATTTGGGTAATACAAGAGTATCATTTTCAATAACATAACAAGATTAAGAAAATGGCAGAATATGGATTTATAGAAAACGGTGTGCTGTACACCAAAGAACTTACAGAGGAAGAACGGGGAAATTACCCCGACTTCCTCCCTGTTGATGAAATCGACTACTCAAAAACCTGCACTGACGATGGTTATATCATTGAGTTGCAGCCTTATGTCAACGATAGGCGTATATCGTACAATTATATACGGAAGTTCGACACACAGGCCGTGCGCACGAAAATACAGGCGTTAAAGGACAGCCTCGTTGAAAGCGACTATCAGATAACCAAGTGCTATGAGGCTTCGCTTATCGGAGAGGAACTGCCATACGATATTGCCGCCTTACACGCTAAAAGACAATCAGAAAGGGATAAAATCAATGAATTGGAGGCATTGCTATAAAATTTGCCTTTCAAGTGATTATATTATAATCACTTTTTAGTATCTTTGTGCAATGAAATCATCGGCAACAATAAATAAAAAATGTATGAATTATATTCCTAATATTGCAAAAATCCTCTTTGCTGTCTGCGGAGGACTTGTAGGGTGGTTTGTAGGAGAATTCAAACCGACATTCCCACTCATCATTGTAGCGGTGATTTTCATTGTTTATGACGCGTACACAGCCTATCAGCTCGATAAGCGGGTTAAAGAAAAATATCCTGATAAGGCACTACGCCGTGAAGCCAAATTTACGAGCTTCGCTTTCGGCAAGGTTGTACGCAGGACAATCCCAAAGCGGCTGTGGCTGATAATACTGGCTTTCCTCGTTGAGCATTGGGTCTTCATCCACATGTCCATACCGCTGTCCTATATTGTAACGGGCGTGATATGTTTTGAGCAAGCATGGTCTATCTTAGAGAACGAGAGTAGCTGCCGCAGCGAGAAAGATAGCCGATTTTGGAAATTATTGCAAAAGGTTATGGTGGATAAGACCGAACGCCACTTTGATATTAAACTTGACCTGCTGAAAAGTAGCGGGCATGTTACAGAGGAACAAATAGAACAAGCCCGTGAAATGCTACGGAAGTACGAAAACGAAAAAAAAGAAATGGAGGCTACCAATGAAAATTCTAATCGATAACGGACATGGTTTTGACACCGCAGGTAAATGCTCCCCCGATGGTTCTTTAAGAGAGTACAAATGGGCGAGAGAGGTTGCACAGCGTATCGTAGATGGGCTGAAAGTTCTCGGATATGATGCAGAGCGTATCGTAACAGAAGAACGGGATATTCCTCTGTCTGCGCGCTGTAATCGTGTGAACAAGGTATGCAGAAAACATGGGTCAAATAATGTTCTCTTAGTATCTGTGCATAACAATGCTGCAGGTGTCAGCGGTTGGCAGAGTGCGCGAGGCTGGTCTGTATGGGTGTACACAAAGGCTGGCGCACGAAGCAAGCAACTCGCACAACTCTTATACGCCGAAGCCGCACGACAGGGGCTGAAAGGTAATCGAAGTGTCCCCGCCTGTCGCTATTGGGAGGCTAACTTCTACATTCTCAAAAACACAGCTTGCCCCGCTGTACTGACCGAGAACCTCTTCCAAGACAACCGAGAGGATGTTGCTTATCTTTTGAGCGAGAAAGGCAAACAGACACTCGCACAGTTGCATATTGATGGTATTGTAAACTACATTAAGGCACAACAACAATGAAACGTATCATATTACTAATGGCTGTGGCTCTCCTTATGGTTGGCTGCCGAACCACCAAGAATATATCGGCACAGGCGCAGGAATATAAGAGGGATAGCGTGCGGATAGAATATCGCGAACGCACCGTATTAGTTCCTGATACCGTATATTTCGAGATACCTCGACAGATGGCAGAGCGTACAATCGCCGACAGTGTGAGCCACCTTGAAAATGATTATGCAAGTTCCGATGCTCGTCTTAACTCCGACGGGACGTTAACCCACACTCTCAATTCAAAACCGCAATTAAAGCCCGTTCCTACGGAGCGAAAGATTGAGTATCGGGACAGCATAATTTATAAAGATAGATGGAGGGATAAAAAGCAGACCGTAACCGAGTATGTAGAACACAAACTATCGTGGTGGGAACAGACACAGATTTACGGCTTTTGGGCGGCGATAGCGATTGTTGCTATCATATACCGCAAGAAAATATTTCAGACCGTTGTGCGGCTTTTCTTAAAAAAATAACTATCTTTGCATGTAACAGTAGGGGCTGATTTATCCCTTGCTGTTACATTTTTGTTGCTATTTTGTTGCTCTGTATATATCTGCGTTATACATTATTCTTGAATATCAATGAGTTATATCTGTTACCTTACATTCTGTATCGGAAAATAACTTTGCAAAACGACCATTAACAAAACACCTATAATTTAAAGTAAGTAGCTCATATAGAATTACTTAC
>ERZ1106969.334-NODE-334-length-51650-cov-79.566954_pt1 | contig 51650 bp, 45 predicted proteins | sample MGYA00403685_ERZ1106969 | MGnify/ENA primary metagenome ERZ1106969 (study PRJEB35170, sample SAMEA104062416) | human gut metagenome | biome: human gut; feature: human-associated habitat; material: faeces | place: Denmark | collected 2012-05-18 ... | reverse complement strand
GTTTCATTCCATTCTTACGGACAACAAGGCGGAAACCTTATTGAAGTCTGGACAATTCTCCCTACTTTGCCACTTCATTAGGGACAGATATGCCAAAATTGACAAGTATTGGGCATCTATCCGTATCTGTTTGCGCAATGGCTACCAAGTGGAGGACGGCAATTTGTGGTGCGATATGGTTGATACGCTTGCGACACTCAACAAGGACATACGCAGTCCGAAGTATATTTGCCCCACCGACCTAAGAGCAGCGCACGACCATTACCAAGCCAAGCGCAGGGCAAGGCAGGAGCGTGAGAACATTATCAAAAAGCGCAAGGAAGCGATGGAAGCCGAACAAGCATACAAGCAACTCAAAGCAAAATTCTTTGGCATAGAGTTTACTGACGGCATTATCCGCATCCACGTTTTGGAGAGTGTGCAGGAGCATTTAGAGGAAGGCACGGCAATGCACCATTGCGTATATGACGCACACTATTACAGCAAACCGCAGTCGCTTATCTTCTCTGCCACAAAGGACGGAGAGCGCATCGAGACCATCGAGGTATCATTGGAAACGATGAAAGTGGTGCAAAGTCGTGGCGTGTGCAACAAGAACACCGAGTACCACGAGCAGATACTCGCCTTGATGCAGAAGAATATGAGAATGATAGCGCAGAGAGCAACCGCATAACACAATCCATAAAACAAAGCAATATGAAAGTACAGATAGAAGGCTTTATTCGCAGTTGGGCAGACGAAATCCCCAACATCATCGTGAGAGTTATCAATGCCATAAGCATAGCCGAGAACAAGGAGGAGTTGCAGACAGCACTCCTCCAAATTTCCCAAGAAACCGAGTTGGACAAATACTTCGTTTATGGTTACGGCGCGCACCATTTTTGGCTCACTCACCGCAGGTTATCGAATGGCGAGCCGATGGAACACAGATTACTAATCGCTGAATTTTGAAAATATGGAAAGGAAAGTTTACAGAGTACGCACCCAATACGTTTTTGAAGGTGTGTTTGAGGTTGTAGCCACAGACCGAGAGGAAGCCGAGCGGAAAATCCTTGAAGATTGTGGAATGGTAATGGGCAGAGGAATACACAGCACCTGCCCGATGAACAAATCAATTGGGCTTTTGATACCCACCCCGAAGAACGGATAATCGAAACAACCGAAAAGCCCTAATACAAATGAGCCACGCAACCTCAAAAATTGCGTGGCTTCTTTTCTTTTTCTTTGAACAAGCAGGCGACCAAAGAAAAGAAGCAAAAGAAAGTCGCAGGAAATATCTTTTAAAGTCCTTTAATTTTGATAGTCGGCATTATCTATTATTTCAATATCATCTGACAACACTTTTGTAAATGAATTATCTACAATTAAGAAAATTTTCAGATTTATTGTAGCTGTGTCAGATGCCGCCATATAATGCTTATTCCAATCATTGTCCCAAACCTGAGGTAATTCTTCTTCATCCATGCACATTGCATCTGCCTTAAATAAAAAGACATCAAAAGTACATTCTACATTGACAGTATACTCAATTACAACTTCATTTTCTGATATTTGTCGTACTTCATCTAATTTAATTTCAGGCTTTCCTATTTCTACCACAGAGGGATTTTCAAATTCCTGCCTAAACGGACTATTCTCGTAATCAAATTGTCGATATAATAAAAATTTATCTAAACGCTGTTCAGTTTCATGAATAATATTAATATCTGCATAGCTACCATAGGATTGAAAAGTATCTTTGATTTTTTGAAGGATTTTTTGTTTGGGCTTAGCAAACTTCTTAATGAACACATCAATATCCTCTACAACTTCAACATGATCTTCATTTATATTTAATTTAGACAAATCTTCTCGCAAATCAGGATGTAGATCACCTTCTAAGCAAAAGTCCTTATGATTCTTGTTTATAAACACCACTTGTGGCATATCGAACAGATCATTAGGTTTAGTGCATATTGTAAGGAGACTCTCCCATATAAGAGCATCTCGATACCCTTTCCCACTTTCTTGAAAAGGCCTTTTACGAGCAAGGTCGCGACTTACTAAATCTTTGTGAGAAGTAGAAGGATATGGTATAATATTTATATTTAGACGCCTAATTTGAGCATTAAAAAATTTGGCATATTCTTCTTTTTCTTTTGTGATAACATCAATTGATTTTTGAGACAAATTCACTTTTTTGTCAGTCAATCTTTCAAAGTCGGAAAAAACTTTATCTATTTTCGTTTTACAATCTTGTATTTTTTCGCAATATTTATTTATAGACTCATCTATAACTACTGCAGGAATGTAAATTGTAGCCCCTATAGATTTTGCTGATTCGCATAAATCTTTAATTTTAGCTCCATTTAAATGAAAATCGCTAAAAATAATATTTGTATCTAATACTACTTTCATAAACTATATTTTCTACAAAGTTACTACTTTTAGGGGAACTAATAGCATTTTATGTTTAATTCCTAATTATCTAATATACAAAAGATGAAGTTCAACATATCGTCACCTTACCAATTATCGTAACACCTTGCCTTTATATTGACAGAAAAAGATAAATTCACGGTAGAAACTTCTGTTGCCCGAGTCTATTTTCCGTAGCAATCTACTCTTAGGATGTTTGCTATATCCCAGCATCCTGCCCGCTCCAACGTTGTAGGATAAGGCGGCAAGTAATAGGGTATCTTTGTCATATTTTTGAAATACTCAAAGTATTTCAAAAGGTCAGCACGAAGCAGTGAGTCTGCTTACCGTTCCGACATATTAGGAGAGAAGCATTCACCAGACAAAAGCTGATGACCATACCCGACGTAAGGGTGATCCTTCTTACCGTGCTTCCCTCAAAATATTTGATGCAGACCACCGCCCGTTCAATTGCAAATCGGTGGCCGTGCCGTGCGCGGTTTGTCGGACGTGGACATCGAGTGGGAAGAATGGAAAGGCAAGCTCGATGCAGAAGATTCTGGTACTTCTGGAGGCGGAACTAACCCCTATCCATAACCGAAAGAATTTTATAACTCTCTAATTTTTTAGGAGCCGGTCGCAGTGATGCGGTCGGCTCCCTTAATTGTTTCGGCTCAAAGGAACAAGTGCAGAACGAACAAGCCTCTCAACACATACTTGATAACGGAAAAGATAAATTTATACCATTTCAGTTTCATACACGTCTGCTGGTAGACTGACATTTTCTTACCCGGCTTCGAGCCCTTTTCTTCTTTATCATAGCAGATAAATATACCCTGCCACGAAATTGACAAACGTAATTTATACATAAGCATAAATTTTTGCTTGTATCTTCATGGCTCAGAGGCTCTCGAAAAACACAAAAGTTAATATTATAAAAACATCTTAGTACTGGCTCAAAGTGGCTCGACCTAAAATTCGATGCAAAGATACAACGTTTTAGAGAGAAGGCAAAATATCTATCGTTTATTTTACTACTTGAAAGCACATTTTTATAAACACCTATCAGAATACCATTTAACCCAAATCGGTCATTAGAAAATTTGAAGTCGTGGTCGTGTTTGTAAATCATTGAAAACAAATTGTTTATGCAATGTGTTTTCTAATGGCAGTCATTAGAAAACGACGAAATGACGTGGAAAATAGCCTAATGACCGATTGGGGGCTAATCAAAGCAAGGTAAACTCCACTTGCCTTTGCTTTACCAATCTTCGCATTATTTTACCCCTTGTATTTGAAAAGATGCTGCAAGATTCTTGTAAAGAATTTGTTACTTTGCTTCTATCTTGTATAGTAGCAGATTTTTAGGATTCTTTCCATTACTCAATATACACACCATGCCTGACTTTATATGACAGCAAAGCATCTTTCTCATTTTTCTTGAAAACAAAAATCACTATTTTTGGCGATTGCAGGGACAAAGCGAATGTCATACTTTTGCAAAGGTAGTGCCAGTGAGCGCTAAGAAAGCTCGCTTTCAATTTGCCGAGCGCAGCCTATCTTTTGCAAAATAAGAAGATAACATCTATTAAAAAGAAAAACAATGGGACACAAGCAGAGCAATTCCTACAAGAGAATGATGGAGCATTACGACGACGTGCTGACCGGACGAAAGTGGTGGTCGAGGATGTATATGCGACTGGTATGGAAAGAAGATGGTAATCTCTTGGCTCGGAAGGTGTTTGATTTCATACCGGACGATTTCCACGGACGACTGCTTGACGTACCCGTCGGTACTGCCATTTTCACCGCCGGGAAGTATCGCCGAATGAAAGCAGCCGAGATTGTAGGCTTGGACTATTCTGAAGAAATGATAGCCATTGCGACTCTGCAGAAGGAGACTGAGGATATAGACAACCTGTCTTTGGTACAAGGCGATGTCGGAGAGCTGCCTTATACAGACGAGAGCTTCGATTATGTGCTGTCCATGAACGGCTTTCAGGCTTTCCCTGACAAGGACAAAGCCTTTGCCGAAATCTTCCGCGTGTTGAAACCCAGAGGTTGCTTTTGTGGCTGCTTTTATGTCAGGGGTGAACGCCGATTAGGTGACGTCCTTGTTAAGAAAGTCTTGGAAAGAAAGGGATTCTTCCACCCTCCATACGACACTTTTGCTGAAGCTGATAGCCGGCTTAGGAGTATGTATGGCGATGACGTACAGACAGAGAAAATGGAATCCGTCTGCTTGTTTCGCTGCGTGAAGCCGCAAAAAACATCATCGAAAAAGAACAATAACCCCAAAACATAAGATTATGAGCGTAACTACTATCATCGACGAAGAAAACATCACCCTTGTACAAGGTGTCAATGGGATTCTATTGCACAAGGAAGGCTGGATGAAAGAGAAACAGGAAGGAAAAGACTAAACAATCCCTCTTCTCTCTGTATTAGCAGTTGTATCCTTCCACCTATTACAGTCGTTTTAATCTTCATTGTGAAGAAGGAAGAAAAACAACAAGAAAACGCCCCTTGCGGAGCATAAAAATGTCGCAAGAGGTGTATTTGATAATCAGGGTATATAAAACAAGGCAAACTCCACCTTTCGTCGTTTGACAAGCCCTCGCAGGACTTTGCCTTTGTATCGGCAGAAAGAGACAAATTCACGGTAATAGTTCCTGTCGCCCGACTCTATCTTTCGTATTAGTCGGCTTTTGGGATGATTACCGTAACCGAGCAAACGACCAACGCCCACATTGTAGGCAAGCAAAGTAAGCAGTAGTGCATCTTTGCCATAGCCCTTGAAATGTTCAAAGCATTTCCAAAGGTCGGCACGAAGCAGCGAGTCCGCCTGCCGTTCCGTCATTGCTGCCGTGAAGTGCTCGCCCGGCAAGAGCTGATGACCATAGCCGACGTATGGATAATCCTTCTTGCCGTGCATTCCCTCAAAATACCTGATGCAGACCACCGCCCGCTCAAAGGGCGGAAGATCGGCAAGCCGTCTCCGCTTACTCTGAGCTGACAATGGTTGGAAACCAATCAAAATCAAGCTGAATAGAATTATAATCCTACTGAAAATCATTGTCGTATCGGTACTTTTTCTATCGCTTTGGGCGTGTCCTCATTCTTCTCGTTGTTGAAGTTGAACGATAGCTTGACGATCTGCCCGAAGTTGTCCTCCACATACATATCAATGGTTTGTCGGTCTGTGGAAGCAGAGGTGTAGTAGAGTCGGAACACTTCCTTGGTGAGCGGATAGCGGTCGTTGGGCTTGAATGCCGTCCCGTTGTCCATTCTTAGCGTCCCTTTCCCGTCCGGTTGGAAATATCGGATGGTGTAGCGAGTATCGGCAAAATTGCCTTCACGTTTGAGCGTACACCTGATTTCTGCCGTCTGTCCCTTGACAATGTCTTTCTGAACAGGCATCGTCTCGACAGTGAACGGGTAAGACTGCTGAACATCCAGTTCCCTATCACAAGCAGATAAACAAAACACGGCAAGGGCAAGCACTCCCATTACCCATATCGAACTCATTATTTTATTCTTCATTGTTCCTTGATGTTAGAAGTTAAACTTAAAACCTGCCGACAACGCAGGACGAAACCGATGCACATCCGTGCCGAACAACACTCGTCCCTGACCTTTGAGAAGCAAGAGAACATTGTCCGTCAGGAAACATTCCACGGAAAGATGCAGCGCACCGCCATAGACAAAGCGTGAGCGGTCGAGCAGTTTTGCCCCATCGGGCAGGAACGGCTTATCCTCCCCCAATTCCTCATAGCCGCCCAAAGCGGAGATACCGCCATAGAGCAACACGTTCTTGCCATTGTCCGAGAATAGCGGGTGCATATAGCCCAAATGCAAAAGTGCATCTTTGAGTTTTACGCCATAGTCCCGATACGGCATATTCTGCTGTTCGTACTCCAATCCCATAAAGGTATAGTTCTCACGCTTCAAGTAGCGAGTGAGCGACAAGCTCAGACCGAAGTTATCCTTTGCAAAAAGTTTTTCACCCTTGATAATCGGCAGACTGCCCACGACTTCTATTCCTTTCTGCTTCGAAATCAGTCTCTGCGCTTGTGCCGGCAGCATCATCGCCACCACACAAGCCAATAAAAAGAGAACCTTTTTCATTACCATTTGAGTTTAAGGTTGTCAATCTTCTGTGCCAACAAGAGGTCTTCCTGCTCGACATAGAACGTCAGCGTCCGCCCTCCGTTACGCTCGTAAAGCGTTACTTCAAGCTGTTTGTCCTCCGAGAGCGAGAATTGGTCGAGTACGAAGACGGAATGCTCGCTTCCCTTGCCACGCACTTGCAGCACCTGATGATAGGCACGGAGCGGTTGCAGCACCTGCTCCTGAATAGCGGTACGTTTTGCCACCTTTTTGTCCACCACCTTGAACGTAACGAAGTCCACCGAGTACGGCATATTCGTCTCGTTCTCCATTCGAGTGTGGAAGTAGAGCAAGCCATTGTGCGCATACAGTCCACGCAGCAGGAATTTCATTCCGAACTGTCGGGCCCCGATGTGCTTGATGGTTCGCTTGTCATTCTGATAGATGGTCTGCATCATCAGTTTGACAAGCACGGGCGACTCGTTGCCGAGTTCCTTGAAATAGATATCCGCACGATTGCTCGGCAAACGTCCCTCGACGGGCGAAAGAAAGTCTTTCATCTCCACGCTCAGCTTCTCCGGCTCATCGGCATACTTCACGTTGAAAGCATAGAACGAGCCGTCCTCGCAAATCACGCTCATATTGGTCTCCGTCTCAAAATCCTTGACGGCAGCCTTTACACGCAGCACGTTTTCCGCATCCTCCGCCTTGCCGGCGATGATGTTCTGTGAACCTAAATCGACATAGCGGACAGGCGCAGGGAAAATCAGATGCACCGTCTTTTCAAAAGTAACTTCCAAGCCGTAAGGCAGGACGATGCGTCCGTTCGGAATTGCCTTGCTCATACCTTGAAAGAGTTCTCCCGATGAGAGCGGACGGTCGGGCATAAGCGTTGAAGTCGTTGTCTGTGCAGTGGCTGACGCTCCCATCGTGGCAAGCAGGACAGCCGAAAAAATCCATTTTTTCATTGTTGTTGTTATTTTGTTATTGCTATTTTTATTGATTGATATGCTTATTTTGACTGAACCAAGAACAGGCGGTAGCCCCCTTTAAGTGTTACCTTGACGGTGCGGAGCTTCTTTTGGAGCAGTTGACTTGCGCCCTGCATCACCCCACGTGCCGCCTCCGAGATAATCTGGTCTTTGGCGGAGGAAGCAAAGGTGAAGGAAGTTCCCATCGAACCACCGATGTTCGCACCCACCTCTTTGAGGGCGTTGATGTCCTCCGAACCGGGAATGAACACTCCCTCCTGTCCGTCCGTGTCGTATGCCGAGAGCTTCACGGCAATAATCCGTCCCTCCACCTCAATGCTCTTAACGAGCAGGTGCAGGCGGTTGCCCTCAATTTTAGCCCTCGCAATGAGTCGGCTTTGTCGGGGAATGCGCAAGCCTTGCACTTGGGCAGTTTCGAGCAGGCGCAACGCCACATTGTCGCCCTCTTTGAGTGTTACCGTCCTGTCCACCACCACGCTGAGCGTGTTACGGGGCACGGCAGCAACCGCACTCGTGAGCGAATGAAAGCCCATATTGCGTGGCTTCGTGCCATATTGCTGAACAAAGTCGGCATCTGTCATCGGCTGGTTGAGCGAAGACACCACCTGCTTACGTTCTGCCAATACCTCCATTGCCGGGAGAGAACCCGTTGAAGATGCTTGTTTTGTTGCCGATGTTTCCAAAGTACCTTTTCCCTTTGCGGGTGTAAAAGCGTTGGTAGTAGCGGTAGTCGAAGAAGACTGTGGCAGATACTTCGCCGCCATTTGGTAACTCTTTTCCATCAAGGCGAGCTGTCGCTTCTCCTCCGCATCCTCATTCTCGTTCTTGGATGCCAGTTCCTTTTTGAGATTGTCCAACTCCGAGCGTAGTGCCTCACGTTCCTGCTCATTGGGGTCGGGCGCATAAAAGGAGTTCAGCAGGCGGTTGTTCTCCTCATAGCGGTGCATCGAGCTTTCAATCTTTGCCGTCGAAGCGGCTGCTTCCGCACGTTCGCTTTCCGAGGGAGCGGTATTACTGTCAAAGTAATCCGAAAGCCTGCCCATTTCCTCGCGTGTCTGTTCGTCCTGACGGCTCTTGTCGCCCAATTCATAGGCTTTGAGTTTGTTGCCCGTCAGCTGTTCGGTGGTCGCCTGCGGTATGCTGTCGTTCAGTCCCTGCTGAGCAGCGCTCTTGTCCTTACCCGACGGGGCAAAGATGAACCACATCGAGAGGGCGAAAAGCAGTCCCAGCCCACCGAAGACCAGTCCTTTTTTCAGTTGTTCTTTTTGTTTATTATCCATTTTCATTGCTATTGGTTGAATATCGTTGATAAAGTTGTATAAACACACTGTCTGTATGGATGTCGCTGTCTATTATCATTCCTTTGGGGATAGGCAGCCTTTCCTCCTCGTGAGGCAGGAAAAACTGCGCTATCATCCAGATGGAACAGACAAAATAGACAAAGCTCAGGGAGAAAACAATCAGCTTGCGCTGCCTTGCCGTGAGCCTGTCGCACCGATGGCGGAGCCACAAGTGCGCCCTCAGATAGTGGCGTGCGAATGAGAATCCTCTTGTCCTTTCCATCGTGCTATCGTTTATAGGTTTGGAGGTCTTGATTCTGTCGCACCATAAACTGTTCCATCAGAAAGCCCTGCGGATTGTTGTCCGAGCGGACGGAGTTCTGCAAGGTGCAGGTCGTAATCAGGTTACGCTCCGTGATGTTGCTCGGTCGCACGATGAACTGACGGGCGTAGGTCGTTACCTCGTAGGGATAGACCTCAAAGTTGCAGCGGATGGAGTCCACCTCGATACGCTGATTGACATTGCCCGAAATGGCACGGTTGTAATAGCCCTTTTCCGCCAAGTCCTTGTAGTAGTTGAAAGCCGACTTGTCGCAGAGCAGGAAGGCACGCTCCATGTTCTTCTCGATGGCATCCTTATCGGGCGCGATGGTGAAGAACAGTTCATGGAAACGGCGGACGTGTTCCCTCGCTTCCACAGGGCGGTTCTTGCTTGCATCCTGACTCAGTGCGAGCATCAAGGATTTTCCTTGGTCAAGCACATAGATTTTCTCCCTTTGCTCTTTGGCAAAGCCATACGAGGCATAGACGGCATAGCCGCTGACCGCCACGCAGACGATGGCGAAGACAAAGGCATAGAGCCTGATTTGACGGAATGAGGTCTCGATATTGGTGAGTGATTTGAATTCCATTGTTTTTTCGTTTTTTGTTATTTACCTTTGAGTAATGCACCCTTGATACGTCCGCCCACATTGCCGATAACAGAACCTGCACCAGCTGCGGCATATCGTCCGCCCGTGTATGCACCCTGTGCCCCACGCTGAGCCGTCTGATTGACGTTGCGACCATAAGAGCCGATACCGCCACCTGCTTCGATAATCCAGCCTGCCACCGTCGGTACGCAGAAGTAGCCCACGATGCCGATGAGGAAAAAGACGATGTAATACCAAGTACCGGAATCCGGGAGATAGTTCGGGTCGCTGAGTGCCTCTATGTCTTTCTGCACCATCAAGACCTGTATCTTGGTGAGCAAGGCTGTGAGAATACTGCTGACGGGCAACCACAGATACACAGAAATGTACCGAGAGAACCAAGCCGTGAGAGACCCTGCCAGTCCGTCCCATACGGCAATGCCGAATACGATGGGGCCAAGAATGGAGAGCACAATCAGGATGAACGTGCGGAGGGTGTCAATAATCAGACCTGCGGCATGGAACAACAGCTCCATCAGGTCGTGTACCATCTTCATCACCCACTGCTTGGTCTGGTAGGCAGCCCGCTCGGCATACATGCCTGCAATCGTTACGGCATCCTCCGGACCAATAATCCCCATTTCCTCGATTTTCTCGTCAAACTTCTCGTTCGACACCAAATAAGCCGTCTCGGGATTGCGCAGATAGGCATCCTCCTGCAGCTTGTTCCGCTTGGCGGTCAGTTCCGCCAAATTGTTCTCCTGCCGATTGACCATCTTCTCCGTGCCCTGCACCACCGGAGAGAGGACGGCGTTCATTGTTCCGAGTACGAAAGTCGGGAAGAACATGATGCAGAAGCCCAAGACGAAGGGGCGTAACAGCGGAAACACGTCGATAGCTTCGGCACGGGCGATGGAAGCCCACACCCTCAGCGCGATATAGAAGAGTGCGCCCAATCCTGCCACTCCTTTGGCGATGCCCGTCATCTCCGAGCAGAGGGGCATCATCTCGTCATAGGTGGAGCGCAGCAGTTCGTGTAAACTCGTAAAATCCATAGCGCAGCGAGTTTACCAATAGCGACTGGCAGTATTGCCGTACAATGCCCTCACCGAAGCGAGGTCGTTCTTCTCCCTCGCACGCACATAGCTCACGGAGATGTTCTTGCGGGTGTAGTAGGAAACGAGGGAGCGGTATTCCCTGAGCGTGGTGTAAATGCGGTCGATAGCCTGCATGCGCTCGTGGTCGTTCATGGAGAACACCCCCGATTTGGCAACGGACTTCAACTCCTTCAGACTCTCTCCGCTCTGCTCCAATAGCTTGGTGTAGCCCGAAGCCATCGCAGCGAGTTCGGAGGGACGGAAGTTCTTGTCGGAGAGCATCTTCTTGTACGAGGTAACGTAAATCTCCGAGATATCGCCCACCATCAGGATGCACTCCTTGACTTTGTAGGCATCGCCGATGAGGTTGTTCACCTTCTTCAGCGCATCGTAATACTTCTTGGTGTCGTTGTAGAGTTTCTCCACCTCCTTGAATCCGTCCAAGGTATTCTTCACCGTCTTCGAGGCGGTGGCAATTTCCTTGACCGTATTGGCGATGTTGCCCGCAAAGTTGGTCGGGTCGCTCACTACCCACTGTGCGTGAGCTTTGGGAATAGAAAGGCTCAATCCTAAGAGAGCCATAAATAAAAACTTTTTCATTGTTACTACTATTTTGATGGTTCGTATTTATTTCTTCTTATTGTTTATTTTCTCATTGGCGAGTAGCCTGATGGCGGTTTCAATATCGCCACCGAGTTGCTCCGCACGCTGCATCACCTCCACCTTTTCCGTTTCCTCGGTGGTATAGGTAAGGTATTCCTCCATACTCACCTCCGTGGCATAGACGGCACTCTGCATACCGCCCAGACCAATCCATACCTCTTTGTATAGTCGGTTGGGGTCGTTGTTTTGGTTGATGGAAAGAATCTGGCTCTTCTCCTTTTCGGAGAGTCCGAGCATGGCTTGTATGCCGTCGAACTTGGTCATGTACTTGCGCTGGTCGAGCAGGATTTTGCAGTCGGAGTTGTTGATGATACTCTCCTTGACAATGGGCGACTGGATGATGTCGTCCACCTCCTGCGTTACGACAATGGCTTCACCGAAATACTTTCTGACCGTCTTATATAAATATTTTATATAGTCTGCCATATTAGCGGATGCAATCGCCTTCCACGCCTCTTCAATGAGTATCATTTTTCTTATACCCTTGAGTCTTCGCATCTTGTTAATGAAGGCTTCCATGATGATGATCGTCACCACAGGAAACAAATCCTTGTTGTCCTTCACTTGGTCGATTTCAAAGACGATGAAGCGTTTGGAGAGCAGGTCGATGTTCTTGTCCGAGTTCAGCAGGAAGTCATAGCGTCCACCTTTATAATACTGCTTGAGTGTCGTTAGGAGGTTGTTAATATTGAAGTCAGAGAGCGTTACCTTAATGTCCCGATGCTCCATATCCTCACGATACACATCACGCAGGTACTCATAGAAGGTGTTGAAGCAGGGAACGATGGTGTGATCCGTCCTGATAAGTTCGATGTAGGCATTGACGGCAGAGCCAAGTTCGCCTGCTTCTGTCTTGGTAATATGTTCATCGGCACTCTTCCATAGCGTAAGCAACAAGGTGCAGATACTTTCCCTTTTCTCCACATCAAAGAAGTAATCATCGGTGAAGAAAGGATTAAAAGAGATAGGATGCTCATCGGTATAGGTAAAATAGACCCCGTCCTCGCCTTTGGTCTTGCGGTGGATAAGCTCGCACAAGCCTTGATAGCTGTTACCCGTATCGACCAAGAGCACATGCGCTCCTTGCTCGTAATACTGGCGTACCATGTGGTTAGTGAAGAAAGACTTGCCACTGCCAGAAGGACCCAGGATGAACTTATTGCGGTTGGTGATGACACCTTTTTTCATCGGTAGGTCGGAGATGTCGAGGTGGATGGGCTTGCCCGAAAGTCGGTCAGCCATCTTGATGCCGAAGGGAGAGAGCGAGTCCTTGTAGTTGGTCTCTGCCGTGAAGAAGCAGAGAGCAGGTTCAATAAAGGTATAGAAACTCTCCTCGCTTGGAAAGTCGGCGGCATTGCCGGGAATACCCGCCCAATAGAGGGTTGCCGTATCAATGGTGTTGTGTCGTGGCTTGCACTCCATCAGTGCCAGCGCACTGCCCACATCATTCTTGATGTTGCGGAGTTCCTCCTTGTCATCGCTCCATGCCAGCACGTTGAAGTGGGCACGGATGGAGGTCAAGCCCTGCGAGTGGGCTACGTTGAGATACTCCTGTATCCACTCCTCGTTAATCTGATTGGAACGTGAATAGCGGGCAAGCGAGTGCATGTTGCGTGCCTGCTTCTCAAACCTTTGCAGGTTATCATCGCTGTCCTCGATGAAGAGGTACTGATTGTAGATGTGGTTACAGGGCAGCATCAAGCTGGCGGGAGCGGCAAAGGACAGTCGGCAGTCGCTTCTGTCGGTCGATAGTCGCTCATAGCGTGTGTCGGTGGAAACACTTGTGGGCAGATCGTCCGTGTCTGACAGCGTATGCAGGCAAAGGCGGTTGTCCCCGACACGCACAAGGTCGGAACCCAAGCGGATGTCCTCCAAAGAAGCGTGTCCGTCTTCTGAAAGGGAGAAGTATCGGTCCAATAGTCCACCTTGCTCGGCTGTACCCACCAAATCCTCCTCCGTCATACGGGTGAGCCGAATTTGCTCCGTGTCGTTGATAATGCGCTCGAACTGGTCCACGGCTTCCATAAACTTGATCACTTCCTCCTTGTCGGTAATCTCCTTGGGGAGCAGGTGTCCGCGGCAGAGTGATGAAAAGTTGCTCTGTCGCTGCATACGCTGCTTGTTGGTCTTAGTCAGGAAGAGATAGACCGAATGGTGCAGGTAAGGACGCTCGTTGAAGTGTCGCTCTGAACTTTTGGCAAGAAAGCTAAGTCCAGAGCCTTGCTGACTATTCATTTTGGCTTGGTAGTTCTCTTTGATAAACCAGTCCTGCTTATGCACGATGGTATAGTTGGGCAGCACCTTGATTGCCTTGTGCCATGCCGAGTGCATCGCCTCGTATTCGGCAGAGGTGACGGTGAAGAGTTCGGGCAGCTCCACACGGAAAGCCACCGTGATGTCGGCATCCTTGCTCACCATGCAACCCTGCTCGATGGAGAGCAGCGGAAACTTCGATTCCAAGGTCGTTATCTTGCTTTTATTTCTCATTTCTTCGCTTTCTTTGGTTGAAGGTTACGGATAAGGTGGCAGACCGTGCGGCGGTTTACAAGGTAGCGTGGGTGCATACGCACTGCTCCTTTCTTCATTAGCCCATATTGCCCGTACTTTCTGTTCATGGCGAACGTTTGCCATACCACAAGGCTGGCACCCACTACGCCTATGACAAGACAGGCTATCTGACTGATGCCACAGAGATAGAGCACGACAACGAGGATGAAGACCGCCAACAGACCTCCCGCAAAGAGGAAGAGATATTGCGCCTTCAAGCCCTTGAACTCCACCGTCCGACCTACACCTTTATTGATTTCCCACTGTGCCATCGTTTACAGGAAGAAGGAACGTAAGATGGTGGCAGCCACAATCAGGAAGATGCACGCACCAAACCAAGAGGCAGCGGTCTTGCTCGTGTCGGGGTCGCCTGAGCTAAACTTGTTATACACCTTGATACCGCCAATCAAGCCGACCACGGCACCGATGGCATAGATGAGTTTCGTACCCGGGTCGAAGTAGGAGGTTACCATTTTTGTGGCTTCATTGATACCTGCCATACCGTTTCCCTGTGCATACGCTCCTGCGGTGGTCAGTGCCGTCAGGAGCAGCATCATTGTGATTTTCTTTTTGTTCATTTGTATTTGATAATTTTAAATATGAAATAATAATCTCCTTTGGTGAAGGAAAGGGAAAGAGCGGCACATATGATAATGAAGAAACCAATTCGCAGATAATGAACCGACTTCTTTCCCTGCCTTCGTTGATTGTTTACAGATAGTATGAAAGTGGCTTTTCGTCAGCATCACCCGAAGAGGTGTCAGATACGTCAGAAACAGGTGGTGTTGAGTTTCGAGAAGATGGCATTGCTTGTTGATTGCTCTGTTCTTCCTTTTCTTCCGCCCTGCGGATTTTCTCCAATAGCGAGGCTTGTTCGCCCTGCATCTTGGCGATGTTTTCCTTGTACTTATCCAACAGTTCGGAGTCTTGAAGTTGTCGAACGGTCTCTTTGACCTCTTCCTCATCAGCCTCCTCACAGTTTTTTGTCCACTTTTGCAGGCGACCTAAGTCACGTGCAAGGATGGACTGCCCCGATACCTCGGCTTCGCCCGATGTGGACTCGATGGGCAGGCTTAATTCCTCACGGGCAACTTCATCTTCGTCCACCCTCTCCATCTCGAAATCAACGTCCATCTCGTTGTCCTCTTCGTTCACATCTTCCTCCTTTTCGGAGTTCTGCGGTGCAAAATTATTGCTATTTCGCTCTGGTTTTTCAGATGATGAAATAGAGGGCATTTGTGGGATAATTGGGGAAATGGAACGACTTTTTCCAATCAGTACAAACTCGGTTTGTTCATTTGCACCTTGCCCTTTCAGTACGTCTTTTTCCTTCGCTGCTTCGTTCTTATTGGTATCTTCATGACTCTTTCCCTTTTTCTTGATGATGAAGTCATACGGAGATACATACCGCATATAGAAATATAGGATACCAAGCATCATCCAAATGATGATGAGTACTAGTATAAAACTGAAAAGTATTGTTTCCATCATAAGTTCAATGTTTTGTACCGCTTATGTGCCGAAGCGGCTTCATTCAACAATTCCTCATAAGTACGAAGATGCCACATGAGAATATTCTCGATATAGGCAGTGAGTGTGGATTCCGATTTTGTGTCCCAAAGGACATCGCGCAACATCTGAAGTATCTCTCGATTGATGGTAAAGCCTGATTTTGCACTCTGTGGAGTGGGCTTGAAATATATGGATTCATAAAGATGCCACAGATCTTCCGTAGACTTTGGAGCAGATGTCGAGGTGTGAAAATCGTCTCGGCTGGTGTTTTCTCTTTCATCGTCGTCTATATTCCTTACCGGTTCATGGAGCATTGATAATTCGTCCGTCTCAGCCGCCTGTGTTAGGTCATTCATTGGTCTCCTTGTTTTTTGATGAAGCACCATTGCATAAGTGCAGAGCACCGATGTGATGATGAGGTTAAAAAACACGAGTGTCAGGATAATTACATTTATTGTTGTCATGATTGTATGGTTTATAATGTTATTGTTGTCTTGCGCCTTTGCTTTGCAGCCGCACTGTTGAGCAGTTCCAGATGTTCTCGCAGGTGCTCCCGAAGGATGTTATCTATGTATGCGGCTATGGAGACACGCTCCCCCAAGTCCTGCAACACGTTGCGCAGGTTCTGTAATGTCTCCAAATTGATGGAGAAAGCTGTCCGCATTTGCGAACGTACGGGATGAAAGTATAGGGAACGGTATTCCTCTATGGAAAGGGACGACCTGCCGGACTTTTCCATTCTTGGCTTCCTTTCTCTTTTCGGTTCAGTGTTTCCGGTTGCCCCACCTTCTGTTTCATCTGCCGGTTTTTCGTTTGTTGGTTTCGTTTCTTCCGGACTTTCGTCTTCCTCTCGTAATGTTGCAGGGGAAGGTTCTGTGTCCTCAGAAGGATCGAAGGGGTTGGGGACCGTGACAGGTTTCACCACGACATTGTCCTCTGCCATTTTCTTCAGCTTCTTTTCCAGTTGCTGCTTTCTTTCCTCAATCGTTGCCATTTTCTGTTTTCGTTTTTAGTTTGAGACGTTGAATTATCTCGGAGACGAGTTCATCCAGCCCTGTGCCCGTTCGTAATCCCCTTGCAGGAGGCTGATAGGTGGAACGGAATACGCCTCGTAGCCCGTATGTGGAAAGTTCGTGGGAGAAACGGTGTGTGGCATATACATAGCCGGGCAGGAGCGTGAGTTCGTGTCCTTGGATAAGTTTTGTGTATTCGTCGATGATGACGTTCCTTACCCTTCTGTCCACCTTGTTCCAGAACAGGATAATGTCCTTTATTCGTGAGTCGGACATTGAAACACCAATATCCGTAATGGTCTTGGCGTATGCCATACAGGAGACGAGTGACTGTATGTCGGCTTCAAGCGGAGACAGGATATAGTCCATCTGAAGGGACAGTTCCATCAACTCTGTGGTCCCTGCATGACCGGGGAAGTCGAACACGACCAACTGGTACGTCTCATTGTTGATAGTGTCGATTTTATTCCGTGCAGTCCTGACAGCTTCTTTGGGGCTGGACTTATAAATTCTGTATGCCTTTTTGCCGAGGTGGTGAAAGTATTCCTCCATGGACTTGGAAAGCTCTTCGCTTTCCTGAACGACACTTTTCTCGCGTTCCCTCAGTTTGTAAAAGGAGTCCTGCGACAGGTCGCAGTCCATCACGAAGAGGTTGATGCCCTGTTCGTAGTACAATATGCTGCTCACAATTTCGGCAAGCGTGCTTTTTCCTACTCCTCCCTTTTGTGAGGAGAACCCCAGAAAGAGGGGGCGTTGTTGTTTGTTCTCCATAATGATAATTTCTTAGTTCATATTACTTGTCTATTTGCTGTTTGGATGTTCTCTCATTCTTGAGAGTAATCAGCAGACAGTTAATTCTGACTGCGTATGATTCGTGCGATAGTCTGAAAGGACGATTTATAGTTCTTGCAATCTGTTGTATTGACAATAGTTTGTCATGACAACAAATTGTCATGAATATGTTTCGTTTCTTCTTTGCATCTTTGGTGCAAGCCAACGGTAATACGATGTGTCTTTTGCTTGTGTCGTCATACCATAGTTCGCTCGTTTTGGCTGCAAAATAAATGATATTTTGGTTGATTTTATTACACCGATGAAACACAGGGAAACACAAGGGAAAAGAGTGAATATCGCTGATAATGAGTTATTTGAAAACTCGCCGTAACTTTGCAGACGAGAATAATACATGGAGGTAATATCCCGAAGCAGACACCCCAAAAGGGTGGATACTTCAATCGTATCATTTCTTGATATTGGCAAGGTGTGTCTTTGTAACACAAACCTCCGTTTGTACCACAAAGACCCTTGCCCCAAAAGGGGATTAAATCACTCCGAAGTCGTAATTAGAAACCAAAGCGATATGAATAAAGATGCAGAACATCGTTCAGAACGAAAAAGAATAGAAAAGCCCCGCTGGGACAACTGGCATGTACGTTTGCCCGATCCAAAAGATCAGCAGCGTGCCATAGAATTATTTCATAAATCAGGAGCAGAAACAAAGTCGGATTTCGTGCGTGCTCGTATACTTGGCGAGAGTTTCAAGGTGATTACAGTGGATAAATCCGCCGTAGAATACTACCGAAAGCTCTCTGAATTGACGGCACAAATCCATAAGATTGGCGTACTCTATAATCAAGCGGTGCGTGCCATCAACTCCTATCACAGCGTGAAAACCGCACATATTCTGCTTGAAAAGTTGGAGAAACTGTCTATTCAGATTATCGAACTTCAAAGGAAAGCGGTTGCCTTAACCATTGATTATCGTAGTAAATGATAGCCAAAATATCATCGACAGCAAACCTTGGAAGAGCTTTGGGCTATAACTTCAAAAAGGTAAGGCAGGAGGAAGCAACTATTCTGCTTGCCGGTGGTCTGTACCAAAATCAAGATGGCAGATACGCTATGGAGCAGGTGCTATCCGATATGCAGCAACTTATCCCGAATAAGTGCAGGACAAAGAATACTGTCTTTCATTGCTCGCTCAATCCGCACCCGGATGAGAAACTCTCCGATGAACAACTAACACAGATAGCCAAAGAATATATGGAAGAGCTTGGATATGGCAATCAGCCTTATATTATATTCAAGCACAACGACATTGCCCGTGAGCATATACATATTGTTTCGCTCCGCATTGATGGAAATGGCAGGAAAATCAATGACAGGTTCGAGAAGCGAAGAAGCAAGAAAATTACCGATGCCTTGGAAAGAAAGTACAGTTTGATACCAAGCTCTCTGAAAAAAGAGAATAACGGCCAAATCTGTGATAAAGTAGATATAGGCAAAGGCGACATCAAGCAGCAGGTCAGCTCGATTGTCCGTGCCGTCCTAAAGCATTATACATTCTGTTCTTTGGGTGAGTTGAACGCCATACTCTCCCGGTATAATCTCGCTGTGGAGGAAGTGAAGGCGGAGTATAGGGGTAAACGATATGACGGGCTGGTATATGTTCCTGCCGACAATAAAGGTAATAAGGTGAGCACACCTATCCATGCCTCGGACATCGGTCGTGGTGTGGGGTATACTGCCGTACAGAATAAAATGCTAAAATCCAAGCAGTCAATCAAAGCGTATATTCCGCGGATGCGAAAAAAGGTGTTGGAGGTTATGCGAACTTCTCCCATGACAGAAGCCGAGCTACTTGATAACTTGAACAAACAATGTTTGCGCACTGTTATTCGCAAGAACGAGAGCGGACGCATCTATGGTATTACATTCATTGATGATGAAAAAGGCATTGCGCTCAATGGCTCCAGATTGGGTAAAGGATATGCTGCCAATTTATTCAACGCATATCTATCTAATCCAGCACACAATTCATTCTTGGATGAATCGCTCTATGGTAAGATTAATACCACCTTACAGCAACAGATGTGGACAACACTGCCCGAAGAACAAGCAAGCGACAATCTTGTCGATGAACTTATCGACGATATGGTGGGAGAATCCTTCTCTTCATCGGGCAATGATGATTGGAAAGAAGCGGCATGGCAACGTAAACTCCGTAAACAAAACAAGGTAAATCTTAAACGCAGGAAGCGTTAAGTGCACCGTTCAAATAGTATTCAACCACAATATTATGCACCGCCCGAAAATTGTCTTATAGGAGAATTAAAATTGTCCTATAAGACAATTTGAAAAGTCTTATAAGACAATTTTAAGCACAAGGGCGATTACTAACAAATTTAAGATTATGGCACAAGAAGATGATTTAAGGGCATTGGGTAAAGTTATGGACTTTATGCGGGGTATATCGGTGATATTCCTCCTGATTAACTGTTACTGGTTCTGCTACGAGGCATTTCAAGAATGGCACTTCACACTCGGTATCATCAACAAGATACTGATGAACTTTCAACGCACCACGGGATTATTTTCATCTATCCTATGGACGAAACTCTTTTGTGTGGTTTTCCTTGCGCTCTCCTGCTTGGGCACAAAAGGCGTGAAGGAGGAGAAAATCACATGGTCAAAGATTTGGACGGTGCTTTTCGCAGGTTTTGTGTTCTTTTTTCTGAATTGGTGGCTGTTGGCATTGCCCATTGGTAAGGTGGGTGCTGCTTCGCTCTATATCTTCACCTTGTCTGTGGGCTATATCTGTCTGCTGATGGCAGGTGTGTGGATGAGCCGACTGCTCAAAAATAACTTGATGGATGACGTATTCAATACCGAGAATGAGAGTTTTATGCAGGAGACGCGACTGATGGAGAACGAATACTCCGTCAATTTGCCCAGTCGTTTCTACTACAAAAAGAAGTGGAACAACGGCTGGATCAACATTGTCAATCCGTTTCGCGCATCAATGGTGTTGGGTACTCCCGGCTCAGGAAAGTCGTATGCCATCGTGAACAACTACATCAAACAGCAGATTGAGAAGGGCTTTGCAATGTATATTTACGACTATAAGTTTCCCGACCTTTCGGAAATTGCCTATAACCATTTACTCAACCACCTTGATGCTTACCAAGTAAAGCCGCAATTCTTTGTGATTAACTTCGACGACCCACGCAAGTCGCACCGCTGCAATCCCATCAATCCGTCTTTTATGACGGATATTTCGGATGCCTACGAGAGTGCCTACACGATTATGCTCAATCTCAACCGCTCGTGGATTCAGAAGCAAGGAGACTTCTTTGTGGAGTCGCCCATTATCCTTTTGGCTGCCATCATTTGGTTTCTGAAGATATACGAGGACGGCAAGTACTGTACATTCCCTCATGCCATTGAGTTTTTGAATCGTCCTTATGCGCAGATATTCCCCATACTCACTGCCTATGATGAATTGGCTAACTACCTTTCTCCCTTTATGGATGCATGGGAGGGTGGAGCACAAGACCAGTTGCAGGGACAGATAGCCAGTGCCAAGATACCACTTTCACGAATGATCTCACCTGCCCTTTATTGGGTGATGACGGGTGACGATTTCTCACTTGATATCAATAATCCCAATGAGCCGAAAGTGTTGGTCGTGGGAAACAACCCCGACCGTCAGAATATCTACTCGGCAGCACTCGGACTTTATAACAGCCGTATCGTGAAGCTCATCAACAAGAAGAAGCAGCTCAAATCCTCAGTAATCATCGACGAGTTACCGACCATCTACTTCCGTGGGCTTGACAATCTTATCGCCACAGCCCGAAGCAATAAAGTGGCAGTTTGTTTGGGCTTTCAGGACTTCTCACAGCTTACCCGCGACTATGGGGATAAGGAGAGCAAGGTGATACAGAATACCGTGGGCAATGTTTTTAGTGGTCAGGTGGTAGGAGAAACAGCTAAGACTCTATCAGAACGTTTTGGTAAAGTGCTACAGCAACGTCAATCAATGACCATTAACCGTAACGACAAATCAACCTCTATCTCCACACAGATGGATAGTCTTATCCCTGCATCGAAAATCAGCAACCTTACCCAAGGTATGTTCGTGGGAGCAGTATCCGACAACTTTGACGAGCGCATTGACCAAAAGATTTTCCATGCTGAAATAGTGGTGGATAGTGCTAAAGTCTCTGCCGAAATGAAGCAATACCAGTCCATTCCTGAAATCAATGCGTTTCAAAACGAAGATGGCTCCGATAATCTCAAAGAGACTATCGAAGCCAACTATAAATGTGTTAAGCGGGAAATAATTGTTTTGATTGAAAAAGAAATAAAAAGGATAAAAGAAGATCCTTCTCTTTGTCATCTTATAAAAGAATGAGACGCAATGTCTTTATGTCATTCAAAAACTATATTTCATCTTTGCCCATATTTCAGAGTTTCGGTCATACATCTGAAACTTGCCTTTGTCGGCATGGAAGAAATCGTATCCGGCAGTGAGTTCGATTTGGTCGTTCAAGGCGTAGGATGCAGAGAAACGGTTGAAAACGCCGCCATTGGCTACATCTATATAGGCGAATGTTGAAAGTTTCAGCATATTCCGCAGTAGTTCTTTCGATATTCTTGCCGTGGCAAGTCCGGCATTGCGATAAACGGAAAGACCGTCAAGGTTCCCTGCCGTATATTTATGGCAGTATTGCGCGCTGAAGTTCCAATCGTTGCCCGGATACCAGTCCACACCGGCAAGGATATTGTACGTATTTCGGCATACCACATCTTTTCCTACACCTCTGCTTTGCGCCTCATCGAAATAGCAAGCAGCCTCGCTGCGAAGGACAAACTGTCCGACAGGCAGAGAGCAGTCGGCTCCGAGCATCGTCATCCGGCGGTATTCCCCTTTGGCTAAAAGCGACTTTCCATCGTTGGACACAGCAAGGGAAAGAGCGGGCGTCTTGTTCCATGTCCGCAGGGCGCTCAGGGAGAAATCTATCCCGCTGAGATTGGTCGTTATCCGCCCGCCGTACTCCATATTCCTAAGTCTTTTCTCCGGTTTTCCACTTTCCAAATCTATGGTATAGGGAAGAGGGGCTGACGGCAGAGTCAGTGCCCACGGATTGCGTCGGTCGGTGGGAAGGATGAAGAAATCCGCCACGGGATTACATATCGCCTCGAATGTTACCGAATGCCATGTGTATTTTGCACGCAGGGCATTGACGGGCATACGAATGTCATCGTAGTCCTGCGCAAGGAACTCGGTATAGTCGAACGGCGACACGCAGTCCGTAACGCGCAATGCGTCTGCCACTCCCCATACCACAATCTGCCGCCCCACCCGAAGGTCAAGGTTTCCTTTGGTGTATGCAAGATATGCCTCACGCAGTTCCAGTCCCGTGCGGTCTTTCAGTATGCCGTTGTAGGTGGCGTTCATGGAAACAAAAAGGGAAGCTGCTCCTTTTTCAAGTTTCACCTCTCCGCGCGCACGGGTTCTCGAAGCCATCCACTCGTTCCTGCCTCCTGTCCTGACGGCATGGTATGTGTCGAGGAAACCTCTTACCTGAACACGCAAGGCGTTGTCATCCGTTTCTTCCTCTTGCATATATTCCGCATCGGCAGAATCATTCTCCACCGTCAGCGTATCAATCTGGGCAAATGCCTGTGCCGAGAACATCGGCACAAGCAACAGCGTCCATAATCGCAGTATTTTCATGATCAGAGTCCTTTTTCCAGTTTGGAGACAGTGAAGAGATTGGGCGCAATCTTGACGTTGAACCTCTGATTGTCCATCTTGATGATGGTCTTATGCCCCGTCTGTACATTCTCCATCTGCATGAGGTGCATCGTCCAGAATCCCTGTACCTTGTCAATATTTGAGATGGTAAGGCTGCGATGCAGTTTATTGAGCTTATCGTAGTAATCCGCCTTGATTGCCATCAGACAGTCCTGCCTGATCCATGTGATGCGCTTTGAGTATATTTCTCCCTTGTCCTTAGGCACGGACTGCACCACCCAGCATTTGTGTCCGCTTACCACTTCCTCACGCAGCAGCGTGTGTGTTTCCTCGTCCACGCTGCGTGTACTCATGTCGTCGTATGTAAAATCGCTGCCCATGAAGTAATCGGTCTTCGATGACTTTCCACTAATGCGCCTTGTCTTTTTCATGGCAGGGAGATAGAGCCATTTGTCGTCTGTCTTGCCGGGATTGTCATAGTCCCAAGTGAGAAATCCCGTGCCCTTCACGTCGCCGGGATAGGTGAAGAACATGATTTTCTTTGTGTCCTTACCTTCGTCCATTGCCCACGATTCAATTTTTCGCACACGCTTATGCCCACTTTTTTGAATAAGTGTCATTTCCACGGTGGCATAGCGTGTATCGCCATCGGCACGGTTCTTTACTTTTTGCATAATGTCTCTTCCGGTGAGACCAGCTGCTTGTGCAACACTCATTGTCATCAAGGCAATAAGGGATAAAATAAAATGTCTTGTTTTCATTTTCTTTATATTTTATGATTGAATATTTTAACCTTACTTGTTTGTTTAACTATTTGTTTTTGAACCTTTTTCCTTTCCGAACACCCGCAAATATTTGAAAAGTATCGGCGTGAGGAACAAGTCTGCCAACAATGCCGACACCATACCTGCTACAGCCAGCAAGCCCCAGTTTTTCGTCTGCGTGGCGTCCGACGACATGAAGCCGGCAAATGTAGCCGAGATGATGACCGTTGACATCACGATGGCCAGTCCCTCCGTGCGGAAAGTCTTGCGGATAGCCATGTTATAGTCATTATAACGATTATACGCCACATGGCAATGGTTGATGAAGTGGATGGTGTCATCGACGGCAATACCCAAAACCATAGGAATGAGCGAGGCTGTCATCATGTCGAGCGGATAGCCCAGCCAGCCCATCATTCCCCCCACGATAATGGCGGGGGCAATGTTCGGTATCATTCCCACCAGTCCCACTTTCCAACTTCTGAACAGGAGTATGAGTATCACGCCAATGACCAGCACCGAGAGCAGCATCGACCACATCTGTCCACGCTCCACATACTGCTGCATCACCGTAAACTGCGGTATATTGCCCACTACCGATACATGTGCGCCGGGAAAGAGCCTGCGCGCTTCGGTTTGGAGCAGATCCATTTCTTTTTCCGCCTCGTTGGAGTTGTAGCTCTTCAACTCGATTTGCAGGCGCAGCCGCTGATAGTCATAGTCCATCCAGTATTCCGACTCCGTACCTCCGGCATTCTCATAGAGTAGCAAGAGCTGAGCCACCATGTCGGCATTGTCGGGAATGCGGTATTCCTTCAGATTGTTGCCGTTGAGCGTGCAGTTCATGTCCTTCACAATGTCCGTGACAGAATTGTGCCGCTTGGTCAGCGGATAGCTTTCCGTGATGGTTGCCAGTCGGTCGAGTCGTTTCAGGTTTTCGGGCTTCTTCGCGTCGTCGGCATGCGGCAGTGTAATCATCAGGTCGTAGGAGTACATGCTTCCTAATTCCGTGTCGCAGAGGTCGAGGAATTTCTTTACATATTCCACCTTCCGTCCCATAGTCTTCTCAATGTCGAATGCCGGCTCGATGGAGAACATGCCGATGCCGCAAAAAAGCGTGATGGCTACCGAGACAATGAATATCGGGCGGTGGCGACGCAGGACGAAACTACCAAACTGCTCAAACCGTCCGCCGACGTATCCTTCGAGACTCTTAGATACGTCTATGCTTGGCTTGCGGTCTTTTCCGAATGAGAGTATTACAGGGGTAACAATCAGACAGGTAATCAATACCGAAAGCAGGCACAGCGAGGTGTTCACGCCGATAGCCTGCATGGGGACTATCTTCATGGATAGGAAAGTCATCATAGCCGCTATGGTAGTCAATCCTGACAACAAAACACCCCATCCGGTCTCGCCTACAGCATCGGTGATGGAAGCCTTGCGCCTGCCCGTTTCCACAAACCGTGTCTTGAAGAAGTTGTACAGGTGAATGTTGTAGGCAATGGAACAGGCAAAGGCCAGTATGACCGCTATCATGGCGGTAGTCATATCTATATACAGTCCGGTCCAGCCTATCACACCAAAACTTATCAGAAGACCAAACACCGACGTGAGCAACGGGGCGATGACTCCCCGCAATGAACGGGTTACGACAATCATCACCACAATGGAAACAAGGAAAGCAATGAGGAACAGCCGCCCCATTTCATGTTTCAGATAAACCACTTTTTCGTAGCTCAGATAGGGCATTCCCGCAGCAGCAGGCGACAGTTCTGCGTATTTCGCCTTGCCGATGATGTGCCCGGCTTCCTTGCCCGTGAGCATATCCGGGGCAATATCGCTCGTCTTCTTCCACACGCTGTCCTCCGGGAAGGGACGCAGCTTCACCATGATCCATGTCATCGTGCCGTCCTTCGACACGAGTTTCTTTGAGAGATAGGGCTTGCTGTATGCCTTGCGTCTGATTTCTTTCAGTGAGGCTGCGTCCGAGGGAATATCGTCGGGCACAATCTGCTCGATGGTCATTCCCTCCTCGGTGCCGACGGTGAACTCAAGGTCGGTGAGCGAAGTCACCTTATCGGCATACGACAGGCTGTCCTTCAGCTCCTCGCTCAACTCACGGATAAGTGTCAGGCTGCGCTTGGAGAAGACGTCCTTGTTCTTCACTAATACCGCCACGTAGTAGTCGTTGCCGAAGATGGACTTGAACTCGTTTGTCTTGAGCAGCATCGGGTCATCGCTCACGAAATAGTCGTCGAACGATGTTTTCATGACGATGCGCTTTGTACCCACGAACGAGAAAGCGATAAGCAGGGCAAACAGCCCCATTACCAACAGTCGATGGCGTAATATCCACACCGCCAACTGCCTGAATTTTCTGTTGATGTTTTCGATTTTCATTGCTATTTACTTTTCATTATTGTTTTCCTGTTGCAGTTTTACCATTCGTGCAAATTCTCCACCTTTAGCCATGAGGTCTTCAGGCGCACCTTGCTCGATGACCGTTCCGCCACCGAGCACCACGATGTGGTCGGCATTGCGCACGGTGCGCATGCGGTGGGCGATGATGATGACGGTCTTACCCTGTATCAGTTCGGAGATTCCTGCCTGAATCTTCGTCTCGTTCTCGGCATCAAGGCTGGCGGTAGCTTCGTCCAAGAGAATGACGGGAGCGTCTTTCAGAAGCGCACGGGCAATGGAGATACGCTGCCGCTCACCGCCAGAAAGGGTTTCGCCGTTCTCGCCGATAATGGTGTTGTATCCATTCGGCATACGGCTGATGAAATCATCACATTGTGCCAGCCGTGCCACACGCCGCACTTCCTCATCGGTGGCGTCACGCTTGCCGATGCGGATGTTGTCGGCGACAGAGGCGTTGAAGAGCAGCACGTCCTGAAACACCACGGCATAGTTGCGGAGCAGTGTCTCCGGGTCGATGTGGGCGATGTCGTTTCCGCCTAATAGAATCTTTCCGCCGTCAATGTCCCAGAAGCGTGCGGCGAGTTTGGCGGTGGTGCTCTTTCCGCCTCCCGACGGACCGACGAGTGCCGTCACTTCTCCCTGCTTTGCTGTAAAGGAAACATTGTGCAATACCTGTTTTTCGGTCTCGTAGGCAAAGCTCACATTGCGGAACTCGATGTCGTAATTGTCCATCGCCACATCCTTGTTTCCTTTCTGTTCCGGCATAGCCTCCATTTCTTTCATGCGATTGATGCGCACGTCGAGGAAAGCGAGGATGGCAAGATTGTTGCACACATCCTGAATGGGATTATAAACCATGGCTGAAATAAGGAGAAATGCCAGATAGACGAAAATAGACACGTCCCCATGCTGTAGCATCCATGCGCCTGCGACAATGACGGTGGGCATACCTAATTTCAGAAGCATGGCAGAGAGATTGACAAACGAACCTGCCACCAACTCACCATTGACCAATTCCTTCTCATAGGCTTTCAAACGGTTGTCAAAGCTGCGATTATATTCCGCTTCGCCATTGTACGACTTGATTTCTTGAATACACTCCAGCCCCTCCTGCACCTGTTCGGTTACGCTGCGCTTGACGCGGTAATTCTGCTTGAAAGATCTGTCCATCATACGTCTTGCTAAGAGCAGAGTTGCCAACGCCAGCGGCACCACCCAGAAAAGGGCGGCAGCCAGTCGCCAGTCATAGAAGAACAGGCTTACGGCAATGATAAGCATGCTCAGCACCGACGCGAACAATTGGGGAACAGCATGCGAGAAGATTTGCTCCAACGAGGTGCAGTCTTCCATAATGGTAGAAGTCAGGTCTGACAGGTTCCGCTCTCCGAAAAATGCTAACGGCAGGCGGCGCAGTTTCTCCGCAAGACCGATGCGACGCTGCGCGCTCTCGTTGTAAATGGTGGTATAGGTGCTGTCATACTGCCATCGGCTGATGAAGAACATCACGCACATCAGCACAACTGCCAACAACACGTAAAACCACAAGGTGTGCTGACCGATGCGGGAATCGGCTTCCAAGTATTCCATGAGGAACAGGAACAGATAGGATGGCGGCAACATCAGCGCAAGGTTGAGCAGCGTTGAGAAAGCTATCCCCCTCCGCAAGTCTTTTGCCCCTTTTTCCGAAAGGGCGAAACGGTTTTGAAAATATTTAATCATATGGGTATCTCCTTAGAATGTTTATAGTTTCCATGCCACTGCTTTCTGGTATTCGTTCCACATATTATAATAGTGTCCCCGCTTAGCCATCAGTTCCTTGTGCGTACCCTGTTCGGCAATCTGTCCATTGTCCACCACCACGATGCTGTCGGCATCCTGCACGGTGGTCAGGCGGTGGGCAATCATGAGGACGGTCTTCCCGTTGGTGAGGTGTGCCAGTGCCTTTCGGATGAGATGCTCGTTCTCCGGGTCGGCAAAGGCGGTAGCCTCATCGAGCACCACGATGGGCGCGTCTTTCAGAATGGCACGCGCGAGGACAATGCGCTGCTGTTCGCCACCGGAAAGATACGTGCCCTCCGCTCCGATGACGGTTTCCAAACCTCGGGGCAGACGGTCGATGATTTCACGGCTTTGCGAGAGGTCTATCGCCCGGTCTATCTGTTCTGCCGTTGCTTCGGGATTGCCGTAACGCAGGTTCTCTATTAGTGAAGTTTTGAACAGGCGGGTGTTCTGGAATACGAAAGACACGCTGCGCATCAGCTCCGACTTGTCCATCTGTCGGACATCCACTCCGCCGATGCTCACGCTGCCCTCACGCACGTCCCAGAAACGGGGAATGAGCCGTGCCATCGTTGTCTTTCCACTGCCGGAAGCTCCCACAAGCGCCACTGTCCGGCCTTCGGGAATGGTGAGATTGACGTGGCAGAGGGCATCCTTTTCTGTGCCTTCATATCTGAACGAGACATTTTCAAAGCGTATGTCGCAGGCTTGTAGCTTCCGGATATTGTCGCTTTCGGGTAGCGGGGAGGCATCGGTCAGTTTCTCCAATCTATCGACAGCCTCGTTTGCCAAGAAAAGATTCTGACTGAGATACATCATCTTCATCACATTGGTTGCGATGACCGGTGTAATGACAACAAAGAGAAAGAGGTCGGCAATGACCACCGCCACACTTCCCCCGTGCCCGATCAGGATGATGCCTACCGGCACGAGGAAGAAGGCAAAGGCATTGATGGCGACGGTATATGCCGACATCGGCGAACGCCACAACAGCGTGTACAGAATGACAAGGTCACGATAGCGGATGATGCTGTCGTGGAACCGCTTGAACGAGAAGACGGTCTGCTGGAAAACCTTCACCACCGGGATGCCACGTACATACTCCACAGCCTCACTGCTCATCTTCTCCTGTGCATCGAGATATTGCTTTTGGAAGTTGTTGTTCCTCGGATTCATCATATAGCCCATGATGCCGAAGGCACAGATGATTGGCAGCATGGCTGCCAAGCCCAATTGCCAATCGACCGTCAGCAGCAGCACGATGACGCCAACGGGGGCAACGATGCTCCCCGCCACATCGGGCAGGATGTGCGCCACGAAGGTGTGGGTCTGCGCTGAGTCCTCGTCAATGATTTTACGCATACGTCCTGTGTTCTGCGTATCGAAAAATCCCAGCGGTACGCGCATGAGCCGTTGCATTGCCCTGCGGCGCATGTTGGTCTCTACACGGAACGCGGCGAGATGTGAGAACATGAGCGCGGCAAAGTAGAGCAGCACGTTTGCCACCGACACGATGAAGGCGGCAAGGGCATAGTCCCATACGGGCGCGTCGGCAAGGCTGCCCTCTGCGGTGAGCAGCGCACGCACCACGAGTCACAAAAGAACGAACGGGACGAGCGAGAGCAGTCCGTTGATTGCCGACAGCCCGACGGAACAGGGCAGCAACCACTTGCGCCCTCCCATGTAAGCTCCTAATCGTTTGAGTGTTTTGAACATATCGTTATTGTATTTTGAATGTTATCCTATGGTTTCATCAGCTCTTTCCAGCCTGCCGTTCCAAAGGTGATATATTGCATGAGTGCTTGTTTGACTTCCTCCTCACTATATTCCTCGTGTTCCACCAATTCGCAGAAGAGTGTCGTCCAAGCCGAACTGGTGAGGTGAATCAGAAACGGGGAGATGTTGGTGTTGATGTGCGGGTATCGTTCCTTCATCAGCCGGAGGTATTCCATACCGACCTTCATCTGGTGGTCGATGATTTTGTTCTTATATCCCTCCAACGAAGTTCCCTCAGCATTGAAGAGTAACAGCCGCAGTTCGGGGCGGAACTGTTTGACAAGAGTGAGCATCGCCATGATGTGATTGATTTGCTGTTGCCGCAAATCGAACACGTCGAGCGAGAGAAATTCCTCATCATTATGCGAGAGGATATAGCGGTCAAGCGCGGTGAGCAATGGCTGCAATACCGCACAAAATAGTGTATCCTTACTGTCAAAATAATGATACAGGTTTCCCACAGTCACGCCAGCCTTACGCGCCACGTTTCTAATGCACGTACGCTGCACACCATTTTTGATAAACTCTCTATGGGCAACTTGCAATATGCGTTGCTTTATGTCTGTCTTCAATGTCTGCATAGTCAAAGATGAATAATGAACATGGTTCTAATTTGTTCACAAAAAAAGCGCACCATTCTATGATGAATGATGCGCTACTTTGTTGTTTCAATATTGAAACCCTTTGTATGTGGTATTTATCCTTTGTCATAAACTTTTTTAGATACTGCAAAGATAGAAAGAATGCTATTTCCATACAATACCCAAATATAGTGATTTCTTGCGAAAACGCATCATTCAATTGATTAAAGCGACAAGGGCATAATCTCATATGGATGCGTTGGTAAGATTTCAAAGTTGGATAGGTAATTGCATAATACAGTCTTTCTGGCATTGATTATTCTATATCTTGCTTATGGTTATTGTATCTTGTATTGAAGGCATGATAATATACCCATACCTTATCTGGAGGATATTATCAAATATTGTAATAAACGCACCACTTATGATACTTGAGACGGCGATGATATCTAATATTTTTTTCTTCATTTTGTATCCTCTATAAATAAAGTGTCAAAAAACAAAAGATTCTCATCCTGTTATTTTTTTATGGATAGGAGAACAATTTCCTTGTCGAAATATTTTACTTTCGACAAGGAAATTCATATTATTTCAGACTACTAATCATATATGGTGCTCCAGAAGTTTTTACTTTTACATTTTCATAGCTTCCATCATTCATATGATAGACAGAGTAGCCCACACCTTGGTCAGTCGCCATGCCGAAGATAATATCATTATTTGATTTGCAAATAGATGCCGCCCAGCCTGTAGTTCCTGCAAAATCCATCTTTTTGCAAGTCTTATTGTAGAGATTAATCTCAAAGGCCTGGAATGATTTGTCATGAACGTAGTCTGGTGGATTGCTTGCGGCTCCGGGAATATTAAGATATCCGTAAACCTTTCCGTTTCCACCATACACCTTATTATATGCATACGATGTTTTGTTTCCCTTGACTCCTTCTAACTTTACATCTGCAAGAGTGAAACAATATGATTTATCAAAGTTCTGTTCTCCTTTCTTAATTCGCAGGAATCCTTCCTTGACTCCAGGCTGATATCCAAACATGGCAACGCAATAGAAGTAGAGGTCACCCTTCTCGTCCACGAATGGATCCCCAGCAGGAGTCATACATGAGGACATTGTGGCACGAGGGTCACTAATCATTTTGATGGGCTTATCGGTCTTGGTATCTATCAAGGCTATGTATGCTCCCTCCTCGCATGAGTAGGCAGACTTCAACTGGCAGAGGGTAACGTATAAGATGCCGTCCCTGATGATAGAGGCACATGGCTCAGGATTGTTGTCTCCAGCCGACTTCCCCAAAGAATAGTCAGATAAATCTATCTCTCCTGTCTTCGTCATAGAAACAGGGTCTATTATCCAGACCTTTCCTAATCCAAGGCAAGAAACATAGGCTTTCTTCTCGGATACGAACGTAATGTATGTAGCCTTTGCGCCACTTGGAAACACCATGGTCTGCCCTTCCTGAACAAGTTTGCCATCCTTAGGCGTATATTTATAGAGGTGTTCAGTGTCAGTTACATACACCTTACCTTTATGTACAAAGGTAAATGCACCTTTGGCTAACACTAACGCATTGTCCGTGTTAAGTGAGCCGACAGTCAAGTCCTTAAACAGGCTGACATAAGTGTTCTCTCCTATATTCACGCTGTGTACAAATCCCGATTCTGTCTTTGTCGGAGGCATTGGAGGAACATCTGGTGAGTCTTTTCCACATGAGGAAAGACCTGTTGATACAAGCAGCGCTACGGCTGCAACTAAGAAATAATGTTTCATTTTGAATTAAATATTAAAAATAATAATAAGAATTTACATACTCATAGCTCCCCCGGAGACTTTATCTCGGAACAGATTAAAACGCAATTTCATTTTAAAAGTACGCCCTTGCAGTGGCATTTTGAATTCCATGTAGTTTTCTTTATCAAAGATATTCTCAACCTCAAAACTCAGTGAAATGTTGTTGTGCCAAAAGGACTGTTGAAGACCTATGGTAAACACATCATTGGAGGGGATGAGCCATTTCTTGCGCTGGTCGGGCAGTGTACTCATTTGCCATCCCCAATCAAATTCTCCGACATGGGAAACGTCTACATAAACTCTGGACAATTCCTTCTTTCCTAGCAAACCTTCAACGTGGTATTCCATACCATAATTGTAATAGAATGAAGGTATGTTGGGCACATGCTTGTCATACGTTGGGTTATCTGTTCCCTTCTCATCGTTTAACCATTTTTGTCGGTCTCGAATGTCCTGCAATGTAAGATTAAAGTAAGCATAGATGTTGGGAGTCACATCCACCTTTATGTCTGTATCGAACCCAAGCGTGCTCGTCTTTCCTAAATTTGTATATATGGAACGAGTATCTGCAGGGAAAAGTCTTATCATATTCTTCATATACATATAATAAAAGTTTGTTTCCCATTGCACACGAGTAAGTCCACACAGATTTCTTCGATCTATGATAATACCTACATTCAGATTATTCCCAACTTCTGGCTGAAGGTTTACTGATGGCTTTATACTTATCCCATTACCAAACAACTCTCCCGTATCTGGAATCCTTACATTGTGTGAAAACGAGATTTTCCCCCTCACACCTTTCCAAAACTCATAGCTTACCCCCTCACTAAACCCGTAATATGTTTTGTTCACGCTTGTCTGCTTGGGAGCTGCCACATCCTCCGCATGGTCTTTTGACAGAGCATCGCTTGTTCTGAAAATCTTTGACTTGAGATAATAGATGCTCATTGTCAAGGAGTTTTGAAAGCGATTATCGGAAGATACGTACAAATGACTGAACCCGATGTTGTTTGAAATCATCTTGCTGGGAAACGAACTGGGATCAAAGCCAAGATATTCATTCATACGTTCATCCTTGGGCCTATAGTCTGAGAGTACGAATTGGTCGTTCAGGTTGAAAGAATGTCGTCCAAGCATATATTTCAAGTTTAATTTGTTTCGCAACTCAAATTGTCGGTTATGCGATTCGTTGAATAGGTTGTCCTCTGTTTCCCCAATAGCTTGTGTGACAGTTCCATCCCATTGCGTCTTTGTTGTTGCGGTATCCGTCATGTTCGAACGTATGATGGGAGCAACAAGTGTATTTCTCATATCCAACCCCTTGAAGATAAAATTATTTTTCTCCAAGTCCAAAGTAGGCATGATATTAAGACTTTTCGTATAGGCATGTCTCGAGTCAAAGTTAAGAGACTGTATACCTTTCTTGTTTCTGTAAAAGGCACATTCCAGATCCAGTTTGTCGAAGTATAGTTTCCTAAATCCTATGCCCACATGATAGAAGTCTGCGTCATAGTAGTCATTGTTTCGTCTCACCTTTCTGTATTCAGAAGCAGGTAGATTAGTCTCAAACACTGGCCATGACATCATATAATTGTTCTTGGACTTGTTCTTGAAGAAAGCAACATTGAACAATATTCCAGGTTTTGCAAAAAGTTTCTGGGCACTTGCAAGTGTCTTGAATGTTCCAAATGAAGCCAATTCTTGTGTGAATCCAACTAAATCACATTCATCTTCTCTGGTCACAATGTTGATAGCTCCTCCCAATCCGTCGCCTCCATATTCGGCAGGAACGATACCCTTGTACACTTCTATGTACTTGATGACATCAATCGGAATATCATTAATATCGAAAGAACCATCAGGGCTATTTAAAGGAAATCCATTGATATAGACTGCGACTCGCTTTCCCTCCAACCCATGCACAGATATGCGAGATGCACTTCCTAATCCGCCAGTTTTTCTCACTTTAATGCCAGACGTTCTTGTGAGAATTTCTTCTATACCGCTTGAACGTCCCCGTAACTTTTCTCCGTCTACAACTGTTACTGCCATAGGACTTTGCCGAATACGGTTTATTTCTGCCTGCTGGGAAGACCCCCTAACCACAACTTCGCTAAGGACGTTCGCTGATGATTCTAAGAAAAAGTCTTTTGTGATATTGCCGTTTAACACAATGACTTGCCTTACTCGTTTATATCCAACAAATGAAACCTCAACAATATATGTTCCATTTGAGGGTATGTCAATTTGATAATTGCCTGTCTTGTCAGAAACTGTTTTCTTTTTTGTATTTTTGATTGATATGTATGCCCCAGATATGGGAAGTTTTGTATCCTTATCCATGACTTTCCCACTTAATGTATTTTGAGCAGCCAAAATCGTTGGACATAAACACAATATCGCTACGATGAATAATCTGTTCATAATCTTATTGGTTAATGAGTGCTTGCCATCCTGTCGTGTTATAGCGTATATATTCAGACAAAGTCTGTTTTGCCTCTTCCTTGCCGATTTCTGCATTTGAAACAATTTCTTCTATAATTGTTACCCATATAAAAGAGGAAATCCGAAAGAATAGTGGTGAAACATTTGTTTGAAGTTGTGGATATACTTTTTGCATGTGGTCAATATATTCTTTACTTATTGCTACTTGTTCGTCGATAAAATTCTCACGGAAAACTTCCAAAGAAGTGTCTTTTGACTCAAAGAGCAACAACTTTAATTCTTCTTTATACAAGAAAATTATTTTAAGCGTTTCTCTTAGCAAATCTTTTTGGCCTTGCATCGAGAAACCAACTTTGTCTATTTTGTCTTTTTCTATGTGATAGGAAGCCATTCTTTCATGTAAGACGGCAAGTAAAGGTTTGAGAACAGCATAAAAAATATCATCTTTTGTCTTAAAATAATTGTAGATATTACCTAAGACAATTCCTGACTTTGCAGAAATCGTGCGCATCGACGTTTTTTTAAAGCCATTTTTAATAAACTCATTGCGAGCAGCCATGACAATTCGGCTTCTTATTTCTTCTTTTAATATTTTCATCGCTATTTTATTAACGGACGTTTTTCTGTTTTGTTCACAAAAAAAGCGCACCATTCTATGATGAATGATGCGCTTCTATGCTGTTTCAATTCAGAAACTCTTTGTATATGATATTTATCCTTTGTCATAAACTTTTTTTAGATGTTGCAAAGTTAGAAATAATGACATTTCTCCACAATACCCAAAAATAGTGATTTCTTATAAAATGCATCACTCAATAATGGGAGATTTCCTTTCTTTTCTCACGAGTTCCCTCCTTTTCTTTAATTCAAAATCTATAATATTATTGCTTTAATTTTGCTGTTCGATAATGATTTATTCATCTTAAAAACAATGATTTATGGAATCGAACAACAATGACAACTATGTGCTGGTATTGGAAGACCGCACGGAAGTGAAGAATGCAAACGAAACGGGTAAGCTCTCCGTAGTTTCAGGTATTGACGATAAGGGCAAACTCCAAACAACCGAAGCCAAGGACGTGCATCAGGCAGCCTTTTTGAAATTCAACAACAAAGACGGCTTGCTGAAGAACTTCATGACCAATTTCCTCAAACAGTTCAACGAACCATCCCGTTTCGGACTCTACAAGGTAGTGGCTAACAATGTGGAGCAAGGTGTAGCATCGCTCCACACCATGCTTCAGAACCGTGAGAAGCCTGAGAACAAGCAGCAGTTGGCAGACAGTCAGGTGCGCTTTGATGATTTCTTGCCCAAGCAGAAGAATGCCACTGCCATTGACGAGTCGAAGATTGATTGGAAGCAGCTCGACAACCTAGGACTTACCCGTGAGCGGTTGGAGCAGAGCGGAGAATTGGTAAAGATGCTTGGCTGGCAGAAGAGCAATCTTATAACGATAGCCATACCTATTGGTGATACCACCATCTACACCGATGCCCGTTTGGCATTCCGTACAGATGGCGAGGGTAACATCGGATTGGCAGTTCACCCGCTTCGCAAGGAGCCACAGCTCGACTTCCCCTATATGGGACACAAGTTCTCTAATGAAGAGAAAGAACTACTCCTTGCAACGGGCAACCTTGGCAAGACCATCGAGATTACGCCCAAGAATGGTGACCCATTTGCCGCATACGTTTCCATAGACCCACAGACCAATGAACTTATTGCCCTGCGTGCCGACCGTGTGAATATCCCAAAAGAAATCAAGGGTGTTACACTTTCTGATGCGCAGTACAAAGGCCTTGTAGAGGGCAAAGCCGTGAAAGTGGAAGGAATGACCGCCAAGAGTGGTAAGTCCTTCAATGCCACTCTGCAAGTCAATGCTGAGAAGAAAGGCATCGAGTTTATCTTCGAGAACAAGCAAGGCTTGAAGGAGCGACAGCAGCACACGCAGCAACAAGGCGCACCACGCAAGCTCTGTGGTTTGGAACTCTCCGACAAGCAGCGTGAAGCATTAGACAGCGGTCGCACGCTTTATCTGAAGAATATGGTGGACAAGGAAGGGCAACCTTTTAATGCCTATGTCAAGATGGACAAGGAACAGAACCGCCCACGTTTCTACAAGTGGAACCCTGACAAGAAGCAGGAAACCGGCAAGGAAAAGGTGGTAGCCGTAGCCGAAGAACACAAAACACAGGTTGCAGTGAACAACCAAGGCAAGACCAACGAAGCCACCAAGAACGTGAACGAGCCCTTAAAGTCCGGGCAGACACAGCCCACTGCCGCCCAAAAGCAGAAGCAGGACGAGAAGAAACAGCAGCGCCGTGGACGTAAGATGTAACCCTTAAAACCAAACCTAACTATGATTACTTGTATTATTGCCGAGAAACCCTCGGTAGCCAGAGATATAGCCCGTATCGTAGGGGCAAATGGCAAGCAGGACGGATACTTGGAAGGTAACGGCTATCTTGTTACTTGGGCAATAGGACACCTCATTACCCTTGCCATGCCCGAAGCCTACGGTTTTGCAGCCTATAAAGCCGAAGACCTGCCCATCCGTCCCAATCCCTTCCAACTTATCGTTCGTCAAGTACGCAAGGATAAGGAGTACACATCAGACCCCGCAGCACTCAAGCAGCTCAAAGCCATTCGTGGTTGCTTCGACAGTGCAGACCGCATCATCGTAGCTACCGATGCAGGGCGAGAAGGTGAACTTATCTTTCGCTATATCTATCACCATTTGAACTGCCACAAGCCTTTTGAAAGACTTTGGATTTCCTCGCTTACGGACAAAGCCATCCGTGATGGGCTTGCTCATCTCAAAGCAGGAAGTGCGTATGACAATCTCTATCACTCCGCTAAGGCGAGAAGCGAAGCCGACTGGCTCGTGGGCATCAATGCCAGCCGTGCCCTGTCCATCGCTCGCAAAGGCGGTTACTCTTTGGGAAGGGTACAGACCCCGACACTCGCTATGGTTTGCCGTCGGCACATAGAAAATCGCGATTTTTCTTCCGTCCCTTATTGGAAACTCTCCGTAGCAGGAGAGAAAGAGGGCATATCTCTGAAAGCCGTGAGCAGTAGTGCATTTGACAATGAAGCCGATGCACAGTCCGCTCTCGCCATGCTTCGCGAACAGAGCCGGCTTACCGTGACTTCGGTCGCAAGAAAGGTGGGACATACGTCGCCACCCCTCTTGTACGACCTCACCGCCCTACAAAAGGAAGCCAACCGAAAGCACGGCTTTTCAGCAGATAAAACCCTCTCAATAGCTCAGAGCCTCTATGAGAAGAAAATCACGACCTATCCCCGCACAGGCAGCCGATACATCAGCGAAGACGTCTTCGAGGAAATACCCGTCTTGCTTGGCAAGATAGGACAAAGATTCTCTTTCCCACTTAACCGCCACTCTGTGGACAACGACAAGGTAACCGACCACCATGCCATCATCCCTACGGGTGAAACTCCATCGGGACTATCAGCAGATGAAACAGCCATCTACCAAATGGTAGTCCATCGTTTTATCGAAGCCTTTTCTCCCGACTCAGAGGAAGAGCGGATGCAGGTGGAACTGACCGACGGTACAAACACCTACATTTGGAAGGCGTGCCGAAGTATCGCCTTGGGTTGGAAAACCGTACAGCACAGTACCGGCACGAACGATGAAAAAGGTAAGGAGGATGAAGAACAGACTTTATCCGTCCTACCCACCCTAACAGAAAACGAGATGTTACCGCTGCTATCTTCAGAGGTTGCCGAGTACAAGACCAAGCCAAAGCCGCTTTATACTGAAGCAACCTTGCTTTCCGCGATGGAGAATGCTGGCAAAGAGGTCGCAGATGCAGAAAGCAAAAAAGCAATGGCAGAATGTGGCATCGGTACACCTGCCACCCGCGCCAACATCATCGAGACACTTATCCTGCGAGACTATATCCGAAGAGAAAAGAAAACGGTAGTCCCGACAGAGAAAGGCTTGGCAGTCTATGAGATTGTCAAGGACAAACGAATTGCCAATGCAGAGATGACAGGCTCGTGGGAACTGACCCTTGCCGCCATCGAAGCAGGACAGATGCCGCCCGAGAAATTCGCGCAAGGCATCAACTCCTACGTGGAGACTATTTGCGAGGAACTCCTTGCCCTTGCTCCACAGGTGCAGAAATCCTATCCCACCTACCGCTGCCCCAAATGTGGCAACGAAAGTGTGGGCATCTACGCCAAGATTGCCAAATGCAGGCACGAGGGATGCGACTTCCACATCTTCCGTGAAGTCTGCGGCACGTTCCTTTCCGAAGACAATATCCGTGATTTGATAACCACAGGGCGAACGTCCATCCTTAAAGGCTTGACGAGCAAGGCTGGCAAGAAGTTCAACGCTCGTCTTGTTCTGGGGGAAGATCATACCACCTCCTTTGAGTTTGAGGGTAAGAAAGGAAAAGCACGAGGGAGATAGTTATCACAAGCTCGGAGAGGAAATAAATTAGTTGGGAGATAGTAAAAAGAACTATACGTCAGAAATGACCTCCCGACTAATATTCTCTCTCCATCTTAAAACAGAAAAACTATGGCATACAATAAGAAAGCTGTCTTGGAGGGCAACACGGAAGCCATCCGTGTAATCCTCCGATTAGAGAAAGAACGCCGCGAAGCCACCGAAGCCGAGAAAGTCTTGCTTAGAGGCTATCAAGGTTTCGGTGGTCTGAAATGCGTCTTGAACCGTTGTGATAATCCCGATGACCTCCGCTATTGGAGCGCATCGGAGCAAAACCTGTTTGCGCCTACCCAAAGGCTCAAACAGATGATTTACCGTGATGCCGTCGATGCCAACACCGCCAAACGCTATTGGGAGAGCATCAAGGCAAGCGTACTGACCTCTTTCTATACCGACACCCGTATCGTCTCCGCCATTGCCGATGCCCTAAGTGCCACCGATGTGCAAGTAAGACGATGCCTGGACCCTTCCGCAGGTATGGGAGCCTTTACCGAAACCTTTGCCAAAAGTGCCGGTATGGTCGATGCTATGGAAAAAGACCTGCTGACGGCACGCATCACACAAGCCCTTCATCCTTATGGTAAGGACAATATCTTTGTTCGGCAAGAACCCTTTGAAGCCATCGGGGAACTGGAAGGGAAGGACAAATACGACCTTATCACCAGCAACATCCCCTTTGGTGACTTTATGGTCTATGACCGTAGTTATAGCAAGGGGGAGAATATCCTTAAACGGGAATCCACCAGAACCATTCACAATTATTTCTTTGTGAAAGGGCTAGACACTATCAAAGAAGGCGGACTTCTTGCATTTATTACCTCGCAGGGCGTATTGGACAGCCCCAAGAATGAAGCTATCCGCCGTTACCTCATGCAGAACAGCCGACTTATCTCCGCTATCCGTTTGCCTTCGGGTATGTTCTCCGAGAATGCAGGTACGGATGTGGGCAGCGACCTCATTGTCCTGCAAAAACAGTCGGGCAAGGAAATTGGTGAGGGCATCGAACAGCAGTTTGTACAAACCGCCTCTGTTCCTAAAGGCGACGGCTTTTCTATTGCGTTCAACCACAACTCACTCTTCGAGGGCGAATGGAAGGATATTTCCCACCGTACGATTGCCACAGACAGACAAATGGGTACAGACCCTTACGGTAAGCCTGCTTGGGAATATACGTTTGACGGCAGTATCGAGGATATGGCTGACAGCCTGCGTACACAGCTCTCTTTGGAAGTAGAGCAGCGTTTCGATCGTAAACTCTATGAAACCGGCATACCCATGACCGAGGAGGAATGGCAGGTACACGTGGACAAGATGGTGCAAAAAGTACAAGAAAACATAAAAACGGAAGGAATACCTCAAGAACAGGAAATCAAGGATAAGGAGGAAAAGAAAGAGGATAAGGAAAATGAAAAAGAAGAAGAAAATGCTTACAATTTGATGCCCGACAGCACTAAGAAGCAACTTCCCAAACTCTATGCAACGGAAAAGCAGCTCATCGGCGACCGCATTGCCTACGCTCGCTATTTCTTCCCAATGGGAGCCTATACAGCCTATATGCTGGAATACGACCCCAAGGAACGCATCGGCTTCGGAGCCGTTACGATGGGCTACGGCTGGGAACTTGGGTATATGTCCCTTAAAGAAATGGAGGAAGTAAAGGTCAAAGGCTTGGGTATTGAGCGGGACTTATACTTCAAACCCACAAAGTTGCACGAGATTGCGGAACTGGAAGAGATTGTCAGAGGACAATACACCAAAGAACCTATCATTGAGGAAGGCAAGGATGAAAGCCGTCAGGAAGTTCTGAGACCCGTGCAGGAAGGCACTCAACCCCAAGAGAATATCGAAGAAGGTAATAAGATAGTGGGAGATGAAGCAAGAGATGGAGCAAGAGACGAAGCAGAGACAAAAAAAGAAGCACAAGCTGCACAGGTACTTCCAACAATAGAGCCTGAAAACGAACCTGCTCCCGAAGGTGTCCCCGTAATCACCCTTCAAAGACAATACGAACAAGAAAGCCGTGAAATTCGCACGGACGTGGAAGCCCCACGTGAAATGAACGGACAGACGGTATTCTTTGATGAAGACCATCATCCGATTATGGACAGCACCATCGAAACAGAAACAACGGAGCAACTCTTGTTTGTCCCAGAAGAGTATAGTCTTTGGACACAAGATGTAGCCCGTGTAAATAATGAAATCAAAGAGGCTGCTCAACAAAAGAAGGTCAGCGATAACCAACCGTTTTCTGCAAGCCGACTGTCTAAACCGACAAGAAGTACACCCACCAGTCCCCGCAGAAACAAGAAAACTGCATCGACTCCCGTCAGAGAACCCTCACTCTTTGACTTTATGGAGGAAGCCGAGCCTCGCAAGCCACAGCCCATAGCAGAGGTCAAGAAAGAGTTTGACGCTTCACCGCGTCCCTTTCTCTCATCGCCCGACTCTCATCTGAGGGACGGCTCTATTGTCGTGCAGAAAGGACAGGTCGGTTTTCTCTCTGACTTGAAACGACATCCTACCTTCAACCCGATGGACTTGCCCTTTGCCCAGCTCTCACGGCTGAAAGCATACATTGAGATTAGAGAAAGTTATCACCGACTCTATGATTATGAGGCGAACAACCAAGCGGAGGACAAGGAAGAGCGTGAGAAACTCAACCGGCTTTATGACGGCTATGTAGGTCGTTGGGGGTACTTTAACCAGAAGGGAAACACCGATATCATCAAGATGGATGCCACCGGAGTGGAAATGCTGTTTTTGGAACGCTCCGAGAACGGCAAATACATCAAGGCGGACATCTTCGACCATCCGACGGCTTTCTCCACCTCCGAGCTTTCCATTGCCGCAGACCCGATGGAGGCATTGGGCGCATCACTCAACAAGTACGGTACGGTGGAACTTGATTATATGAGCTCCCTGCTTCCCGATATGGAAGAGAGTGATATGCTTTCCGCCTTGGAAGGTCGCATCTTCTTTAATCCCGAAGAGGACGGCTATGAGGTAGCCGACAAGTTCATTTCAGGCAATGTGATTGAAAAGGCGGAGCGTATCGAGTCGTGGCTCTTGGAGCATCCAGAGCATGAGGAAGCGAAACAGAGTCTGACTGCCCTGCGTGCCGCCACGCCAACGCCCATTCCCTTTGCTGATTTGGACTTCAATCTCGGTGAACGCTGGATACCTGCTAAAGTCTATGGTAGGTTTGCCTCGGAGTTTTTCGGGACGGATATTAGCGTATCCTACCATTCCAACATGGACGAGTACAGCATTGTCTGCGACCGAAAGAATGCCAATATCTGGCATAAGTATGCCGTACAGGGAGAATTTCGCCGTTATGACGGCATCAACCTGATGAAGCACGCACTTCACAATACCATTCCCGACATCAACAAGAGTAAGGAGGTGACGGATAAGATCACAGGAGAAACCAAGACCATTAAAGTACGGGACGGGCACGCCATACAGATGGCGAACGCCAAGATTGAGGAAATCAGACAAGGCTTTGTAGATTGGCTCGGACAGACACCTGACACGTTCAAAGAGCAGCTCTCTGACCGTTACAATCGTCTTTTCAACTGCTTTGTGCGTCCCAATTTTGACGGTACACACCAGTCGTTTCCCGACCTTGACCTTAAAAGATTGGGCATATCAGACCTTTATAAGAGTCAGAAAGATGCCGTATGGATGCTCAAAACCAATGGCGGAGGTATCTGTGACCATGAAGTAGGCGCGGGCAAGACGCTTATCATGTGTACGGCAGCCTACGAGATGAAGCGGTTGGGATTGGCCAACAAGCCGATGATTATCGGACTGAAGGCAAATGTATTCGATATTGCCGATACTTTTCGCAAGGCGTATCCCAATGCCAAGATACTCTATCCGGGAAAGAACGACTTCAGTAAGCAAAATCGCCAGCGCATCTTCAATGACATCAAGAACAACGATTGGGATTGCATTATCCTTACGCATGAGCAGTTTAGCATGATACCGCAGGCTTTGGAGATACAAGAAGCGATTTTGCAGAAAGAAAAAGATTCTGTGGAGGAAAACCTTGAAGTACTCCGTATGCAGGGAGCGGACATTTCCCGTGCTATGCTCAAAGGTTTAGAGAAGCGAAAGCAGACTTTGAAAGCCAAGTTGCAGGGCATTCAAGATAGTATAGCCGAGCGCAAGGACGATGCCGTGGACTTCAAGATGATGGGCATTGACCACCTTTTTGTAGATGAAAGTCATCAATTCAAGAACTTGATGTTCAACACTCGCCACGATAGAGTGTCGGGCTTGGGCAATCCTGATGGCTCACAGCGTGCGCTCAATATGCTCTTTGCCATTCGCACCATACAGGAACGGTCAGGCAAGGACTTGGGCGCAACATTCCTTTCAGGAACTACTATCAGTAATTCGCTGACGGAATTATACTTACTCTTCAAATACTTGCGCCCGCAAGCCTTGGAAAAGCAGGGAATCAACAGTTTTGACGCATGGGCAGCGGTCTTTGCCAAGAAGTCCACCGACTATGAGTTTTCCATCACGAATGAGATTATTCAGAAGGAACGCTTCAGAACCTTTATTAAGGTGCCGGAACTTGCCTCGTTCTATGCGGAAATTTGCGACTTCCGTACAGCAAAGGACATCGGTATCGACCGCCCTGAGAAGAACGAGATACTGCATAACATACCGCCAACTCCCGAACAGGAGGAGTTTATTGGAAAACTGATGGAGTTTGCCAAAACTGGCAATGCCACCCTTTTAGGGCGTGCGCCATTAACCGAAAAGGAGGAAAAGGCAAAGATGCTGATTGCAACTGATTACGCCCGTAAGATGAGCCTTGATTTACGCATGATTGATGAAAATGCGTACTCAGATCATATTGACAACAAGGCAAGTCATTGTGCGAAACTCTTGAATGACTATTATCAGAAGTACGATGCACAGAAAGGAACGCAGTTTGTTTTCTCTGATTTGGGGACTTACAAGCCTGGTGGAGACTTCAACATCTATTCGGAAATCAAAAGAAAGTTGGTGGAAGACTACCATATCCCAGCATACGAGATACGCTTCATTCAGGAATGCAAGAATGAGAAGGCAAAGAAAGCAATGGTGGATGCCATGAATCGGGGCGACATCCGTATTATCTTCGGTTCTACTTCCATGCTTGGAACGGGTGTCAACGCCCAGCAGCGAGCGGTGGCTATTCATCATTTGGACACGCCTTGGCGACCTTCAGATTTGGAGCAACGTAACGGGCGAGCCGTGCGCATGGGCAATGTGATAGCCAAAGAATTTGCAGACAACAAGGTCGACGTGATTATCTATGCCGTGGAACGGTCTTTGGACAGTTATAAATTCAACCTTCTGCATAACAAGCAACTCTTCATCAATCAGCTGAAGACGAATACGCTCGGCAGTCGTACCATTGACGAGGGTTCAATGGACGAGGACAGCGGTATGAACTTCTCTGAATACGTGGCAGTACTTTCGGGCAATACCGACCTTTTGGAAAAAGCAAGGCTTGACAAGAAAATCACCACCTTGGAGTCAGAGCGCAAAAACTTCCTCCGTGAACGTGACGCCGCAACGGGCAAGTTGGCTGAGATTGAGAGTTCCGTGTCTTTCCATTCAGACAAGATTAAGGAAGCTAAGGAAGATTTGGCGTGCTTTGAGAAGCGCGTGGAACGTGATACAGAGGGCAATCCCATCAACAAACTGGTCATCAAAGGCGTGGAGGACAGTACGGACATCAAAGTCATTGCTGCACGTCTGCAGGAGATTAACGACAAGGCACGCACCAAGGGCGAGTACAATAAAATCGGTGAGATTTATGGATTTTCCATTATGGTGAAGACGGAGAGTACCTCAAAAGATTTGTTTGACTGCTCCGTGAACCGTTTCTTTGTCAAGGGGCAGGAGAGTATCTACTATACCTATAATAATGGTAAGTTGGCTACGGACCCGAAACTTGCGTGTGAGAACTTCTTGGGTGCGCTGGGGCGAATCCCCAAGGTGATAGAATCGCATGAAAAGGAGAAAGAGAAGGTTGCTGCCAATAAGGAAATCTACACTGCTATTGCTAATGGGACGTGGAAGAAAGAGGACGAACTTCGCTCGCTCAAAGGGCAGTCGGCAGAGCTGGACAGAAAAATCACTTTGACGATTACTGCGGACAAAGAAGGAGATGAAGAACTCTCCCCAAAATCAGACTTGCAAAATCCTCCTGATACAGTTTCAGAACACAGTGCAAAAGAGACAATAGTACGTCATAAAGTAAGATTTTGAATCTAAAAGAATAAATTTGCAACAAAATTATCGAATCTCATTCAGCAAATTCAGAAATAATATGTAACTTTGCAGAACATACCGAGGGCTTGTATGGATTTGACGGCAAGATGAGATGGTATGTAAGCATGCGGAGGCTCGACGGCTACCTCCTAAATCTGAGTGGTCAAAAAATTAATTGGCGAAAACAATTACGCTCTCGCTGCCTAATCGAAGCATAGTAGATTACTGGCTTTATTGCGTCACCAGGTGATGCGACGAGACACTGCTCCAAGGATGTTGTTCCGAATCTAAGGGTCAAGCGGTGCAGGTAAATCGGAAATAGTTTGTGTATGCCTCGATGCATAGATGAAATTTAGAGGATAAGGTGTTGGTTGGTGGTTCAGGTCTTGCCAACACTCGAAAACAGAAGGCTGAAATAAGCATGTAGAAAGCATATGGTTTCCTTGTGCGGACCGGAGTTCGACTCTCCGCAAGTCCACTAAAAGAGAGGACTATTAATTGTTTTTAAGCAGTTGATAGTCTTCTTTCTTATTATGCTCTATTCAGAGATCCATAAGATTTTGAAGTTTTAATACACCGAAAAGGGACTGTATCGACAAAGTACACAGCCCCATTTCCCCTTTTTAGAGTGCTAATAAAGCGACAAAAGTCCTTATCGGCACTATTTACGTTGCAAAGGTAGTGTTTATATTCGGATTATACCTACATCATTTTTTCAAAAAAAGTTTTGAGTTTATCAATTCCTTCTTGAAACTTCTTTTGATTTTGCTTTTTTAGTTTCTCGATATTGAGCAGTTTCCACTGTACGGATGGGTATTTGCTCAAATCACCAGCACAACATAGTTCCCATTGCGGGGAGCCTTCTTCAAAAGAAATGATGAAGTCTTTGTCCTCATCGGTAAGGCAGGCATTTACCTTTCTGATAATGTCGTTACGCGAGGACTCATAATCCTTGTAAGTGAAAGGAATATCGGTCATTCCTTTGAACTGATGTTCAAGAGCCTCCTCCTGATTAATGTCATTAGGACAAAGTGATTCTATGATGGGTTTGTCGCTTCCCAGTAAGCACAGAAACAAACCGTCTTTTACTTCATCCAATGTTTCGTCTTTCATGTACTTGCAATCAAACAAATCACGTGGGTGTTGGCGACTGAGAGCAGCCGCTATCTTACCTCCATATAGTTGTGGATAAGGTACGATGCGTGCCTTACAGTTAGCTTGAAACTCATCTTTCGCCTTTGGGCAGAGGTTCATTACTTCCGCTTCTCCAAGTATGCCACGTTTGGTGCCATTCACTTCGATTTTCACCGTAGTGCCATTGTATGTGCATTGCAGTTTCCATACATCAGTTTTATGTACCACATGTATTCCCGGTACGGCTCGTTCGATGCTCGTTTTCAAGTCTTGAAGATTCAGATTGATATGTTCCAAGCTCGTTGAACGTGCCTCCAAGGGAATATAGGTAAGATCTATATCCACAGAATACCGTGGCATGTTCTGATGAAACAAGTTGATAGCCGTACCACCATGTACGGCAAAATCTTTGATTCTATAAACCAAGGGCATGATGCGTACCAATAGTGCCACTTGACTTTTATACTGATGATTATTCATAGTCGTTCAATTCTTTGGGGATTGTCATTTTATACTTACTGAGATATACCCCCGACTTTACCAACTGCAATTTTGTAGTTCCCAAATCTATCCTAGATAAGTCTAATTCTTCAAACCAATAATGGTTTGCTTTTTCTGCCATATATAAGAATAGGCGCTTCATCTTATAGTTCTTGGTTGTTTCCAATAACGATTGGACAACCTCTGAACGCAATGTTGTTAGCTGTTCCATTATATAGTACAAGTCCATGTAGTTGTATTGCCGCGGCGATAGTAACAAGCATTCCATAAAAGCCTGTTCTGGAGTAGACGCGAGTAAATTCCAATCTAAATAAGACAAAGTCGTTATTTGTGCTTGCATAAATGCGTCTGTTTTGAAAAAATGAAAATCACGGTCGAATACGTTAAGCTTCATCCATTGAGGCATTCTCTCATTGGTAGCAGTTATCACTAGCAATGGCTTACCCATTGGCACATAATGATTGAAGCCCCATAACTCTAATGCAGAATGAGCAGCTATACGGAACTTCTTTCCTAACTGTTCATTAAACGACTGCAATGCACCATAGGCAGATAGGTTATCCCCAGTACGGTACATTACACCTCTACATAGAGGTGTTAACCATCCCGATATGCGGTATCTTTTCAATAGCTGACTGGAATATCCTCGTCCTGTTAGCCATTGAGCAAACAACAATCCGTTTTTTTGTCCTAATTGGAGCATTTGGTTGATTTTGTTACCTGTAGATACACTCATAGTTTACTTGCTTGTATTTATTTCAACTGCAAAGATAAGCAAATCATTTCAAATAATAGCTTATTGGTTGAAAATAATTCCCACAAATAAACTAATAGTTGATTTACTGTCCTAAAATTTAACTATCTTCTTCATATTCATGTCTATTTTAAGATGTGCCATAAGTTAGAATTCGGCAATAAACAAATTGCTTGTTGATCACCAACATTCTCGTTTATGAAGCATATCGTCTATCTCGTCACGAAGAAACAGCAGTCTACCATTCGCTTTGAGATATGGGATCTTTCCTGCCCATACCCAATTGTAAATGGTTTTCTGCTCTACTTTGAGAATCTTCGACACGTCGATTATGTCAAGATACTCTGGTTTAAGAGGCGGATGAATAGTTGTGTCAACAGATTGCTCTTTCATCACAAGCAGTTGGTCGAGTTTGCTCTCGATAGTTCTCAAGCTGTCAAACAATCGCTTGCACCAATCGTTCTCTGTTGTCTGTTCTAAGTATGGCATAGCTCACCCTTTTGATAGTTACCACTTGCGTCCTGCGACAATATACACTGCTCTTTCATATAGGCAATGTACTTCTTTGCCGTTCGGTCTTTGATTTCCATTTCACGCATCAATACGTCACATAGTTCTTGATATGAGAGTCTTAGCTTGGTATGGAAAGCTGATTTTACAACAGCCAAAAGTTCATCCGTCTTACGCTTTTCTTTATCCTCTTTCGACTTCTCTCCACGATAGACGTGCATATCTGCATCTTTGTCCCAGCCGAAAAGCATCATCGGCACATCGAGCGGACTGCCGTCACGCACCTTCAGAGCTTTTACAACCGAATATTCAGGGTTATCGTCTTTCTCTATGGAGAGAATACCTGCCGCCTTGCGCTGTAATTCGGAACCAATATGTCCACGCAACTTAATACCGTTAGGGACAAAATGGAGCACACAGATGATGCAGGTATTATAGATTCCTGCCAAACGATAGAGTTCATCCACAATGGCTATACTCTCCGTTTCGTCATTGGCAGATCGTATCAAGTCTGCAATGCCGTCAATTACCACAAGATGTATTCCTCCGTGCTTATGGTGAAACAAGTCCATACTCTCACGAATAATTTTCAATCTATCTTTACGAGAAAGTGAAGCCAAATAAAGAGAATGGTAGAACTCTGGTACAGACGTGACTCCTGCCCGACGAAGTGTCTTCCCCAAATTCTTATGCAACTGTGCTTCTGATTGCTCTGTATCGTAATGGAGTACAGCTAATCTTTTGGGGTTGGCGGTTACCTCCAATCCCAAAGTTTGTTCTGGTTGTAAGCGTTCTGCACCAAGAGTACCGGCAAGAATGGCAGCAATGTAATTGCTTTTGCCTGTTCCTTCTCCGCCAGTGATGCAGAACAGATTATCCTGTGTACCGAGGGGTACGCCGTTTACTGCTACCACCGACTTCGAGGCATCGGGAGGATTGTCATAGTCTATTTCACAAGATTGCAATATCATCATCGTCTGTGCATACATTTGGGTAAACATATCAGAAAGCAGTGCCTTTAAACCTTCCGAACCATTGCCTAAGGCAAAGTAATCGGAAATATCCTTTTCTGTTTTTGTGCCTTGTAAGGGCAACGTTAAGTGAAGCACCTTAAACTTGGATAGAGCTTCGACTTGTCGTTTAGTTTCTCTTAATCCTGTTTCATCCGTATCATACAATATGATTAGATGTCGAAAACGGAGTAATAGTCCCTCAATGATATTTTCTGGTATCTGTGCTGTCTCGCTGTTGAAACAGATGGCATTGAATCCATGAGCCGAGAGTGAAAGCACATCCTTCTCTCCCCCCGTAATGAATATCATATCGCCTTTGCAGGGCAACTGCTCAAAACCAAACACATAGTCATCCACCTCCTTACCTCCATAGAGGAAGCGCAATTTACTATTGGGACGATAAACTTTCACAAACCTGCCAAGGCAATAAGCAAACATAGGCTCTTCTTGCGTAGAAACAAGTGAGAATGGCTTGCCCTGACTTGAAACGGATTCATAGCGTGCTAATGATTTAACATGGAAGCGTTGCAAAGTCCTGGTATCAATGCCGTATCGTCGCCAATAATTTCGTTCCTCTTCTCCAAGGGGCTGCTCAATATATGTAAACCACTTCTCGTTTGTCATGGAAGTATTAAGGTCGGGTGGAGGTAATATAGGCTGCTTTGAAGGTTTAATTAAGACAGGTCGCTGATTACCGTATTCTTTTCTTTCTTCAAGACTAATATTGAGTTGTAAATCTCTGATGATTGTTTCAAGAACATTCATAAAATCTTTTCTCACGTCCAAACCGAGCATAGTTGCTGCAAACCAGAAACAATCACCTGAGTAGGCATCATTTCCAAAATCTTTCATGCGGTAGCAGCCTGACTTATTGTCGAGGTAGATATTGCACGATGCACGTCTGTCATCATAAAGTGGATTACGGAAGTTGCGTTTGGGTACAAAGTTGATGGGCATGTAGAAGCAGAACACCTCCAGTCCTTTGTTAGTCCGACTTAGTATTTCTTCTTTGATGTTCATAATTCTTCAAATAAGGTTTGAGAATCCCCCATGTAGCCTTTAAGGACACCATCTTTGTAGGCGTTCAGACGTTGTAATGCCTCCAAGCGGCGAAAGCCCTTGAATGTAGCCCTGCCTGTCTTTACAGAAAGATAGAGCCCCTTGAATGGATAGACCACATGATTGCTTGATACATACCGATAAGGAATAGAGTTGGCTTCCCGCCATCTAGCAAGGGAAGCCTTTGATATACCAAGCAGATGCAAGACATCTGACGTACTCAATTCAATCTTCTCTTCTAATACAGAGTAGTCACGCTTTAGCTCTCTGATAAAGCATGCTATCTGTCTGAACTCTTCGCGAAGAGTTTGAAGCTCATTCATTAGGGAGCGTGTTTCATGGTTTTCCATCATCATTAAGTAAGTTTTGGCAAAGTTCTACAATAGCTGACATAAATGGTTTCATCAGGTTCTCCTTGTCATGTCTTGTTAGATGCCCTTTGAACTCTTTCATGAAGTTCACTATCTTCATTCCATCACTTGGCATAACCTTCATTAAAACTTTGATAAGTTCATCCAGTTCAATTGTTTCATAAAGATTCTTCACATGGGCTTTTGGTTTGGTCATCGACTCTATAGTCCCCAAAGGCAGATGGACGATTAGAACTTCTTTTCCCAAACCTGCCGCACATTTCCGATATGTGCTGAGCCTGATGTCTTTTCCCATCTTGCAAGCCTTTAGGAAATTTGAATACTCGATACTACTTGCATGAGCAGCATCTTTTGCATTGACGCATGAAAGAGCTAAAGTTTCAAGCGTAGGACAACCGATGTACAGGTGCCCCTTTAGTTCTGAGTTGCTGTTTTTGTTTGCCATAATACATTGGACTATAATGATTATGGCTGCAAAGTTCCTAATGAAATGAGCTTTTAACGGAATATCAAAATACCATTGTCTGGTAATATAATACCATTTTATATATTGATTATCAGCTGTATATCACATGTGGCAAGGCTCTTCAGTGCACGGTGCAAGCCTATATATAGATAGGTCTTGCACCGTGCACTGAAAAATTGTAGCCACAAGCTTTCTAAAACATTTTTACTCAAACATTTGGAAGATGTATCATCTTTTTGTAACTTTGAACCCGAAAACAAGAAGTCTATGCAACTTCTGTGCGTTCTCTCAAAAATATCTGAAATGGCTACAGATTGGCTACAGTAAAAATTGAGGTTCGGCTAAATTTCTGAATATCAAGGACTGATATAGGTAAGTTCATTTACCACCAGGTCCACGATGTGGACTCCGAAAGGAGAAAGCGATAAGAAGGTATTGTT
>ERZ1106969.333-NODE-333-length-51710-cov-6.622302_pt1 | contig 51710 bp, 44 predicted proteins | sample MGYA00403685_ERZ1106969 | MGnify/ENA primary metagenome ERZ1106969 (study PRJEB35170, sample SAMEA104062416) | human gut metagenome | biome: human gut; feature: human-associated habitat; material: faeces | place: Denmark | collected 2012-05-18 ... | reverse complement strand
AAGGAATAGGATTATGAATACTTCTTTATCATGGTTGAAAGCGTATGTCCCGGATTTGGACGTGACAGCGCAGGAATATACAGATGCAATGACACTGTCAGGAACGAAAGTAGAGGGTTATGAGCAGCTGGATGCAGATCTGGAGAAAATTGTGATTGGTCAGATCGATAAGATTGAGAAGCATCCGGATGCAGATAAGCTGGTCGTATGCCAGGTAAATATAGGAACTGAGACTGTGCAGATCGTAACCGGAGCGAAAAATGTATTTGAAGGAGCAAAAGTTCCTGTTGTATTAGATGGAGGACGTGTTGCAGGCGGACATGAGCCGGGACAAAAAGTGCCGGGCGGAATCAAAATCAAAAAAGGAAAACTCCGCGGAGTGGAAAGTTATGGTATGATGTGTTCCATCGAGGAACTTGGTTCTACAACTGATATGTATCCGGAAGCGCCGGAGAACGGAATTTATATTTTCCCGGAAGATGCCGAAGTCGGAGCCAGTGCAATTGAAGCGCTTGGCAGAAACGATGTGGTATTTGAATACGAAGTGACATCCAATCGTGTAGATTGCTACAGTGTGATCGGAATTGCAAGAGAAGCGGCGGCGACCTTTGACAAAGCATTTGTTCCTCCGATCGTAACAGAGACAGGAAATGAAGAAGATGTCAACGATTATATCAAAGTAACAGTAGAAGATGCAGAACTGTGTCCGAGATACTGTGCAAGAGTTGTAAAAAATATCAAGATCGGTCCTTCACCAAAGTGGATGCAGAGGAGACTGGCATCTGTCGGAATCCGTCCGATCAACAATCTGGTCGACATCACAAATTATGTGATGGAAGAGTACGGACAGCCGATGCATGCATACGATCTGGATACAATCGCAGGTCATGAGATCATTGTAAAAACAGCGCAGGACGGAGAAAAATTTACAACGCTGGATGGTCAGGAACGCACGATGGACAAAGATGTTTTGATGATCTGTGACGGAGAGAAAGCAGTGGGTATTGCCGGTATTATGGGCGGAGAAAATTCGATGATCACAGACGATGTCAAGACCATGCTTTTTGAAGCAGCATGCTTTGACGGTGTGAACATTCGAAAATCTTCCAAGAGAGTGGGGCTTCGTACCGATGCTTCCGGAAAATTTGAAAAAGGTCTGGATCCGAATAATGCAAAAGCAGCCATTGACAGAGCCTGTCAGCTCGTGGAAGAGTTAGGTGCAGGTGAAGTGGTTGGCGGAACTGTGGATGTTTACGGGAAAGTCAAAGAGCCGGTAAGAGTTCCATTTGATGCAGATAAGATCAATGCGATGCTTGGGACTTCGATTTCCGAAGAAGAGATGCTTGGGTATTTTGCAAAGATCGGTCTGGAATATGATGAAGCAGCAAAAGAAGTGATTGCACCGACATTCCGTCATGATCTGTTCAGAATCGCAGATCTGGCAGAAGAAGTTGCCCGGTTTTTCGGATATGATAATATTCCGACAACACTTCCTAAGGGAGAGGCGACAACAGGAAAACTGTCGTTCAAACTGAGAATTGAAGATGTGGCAAAAGATATTGCAGAATTCTGTGGCTTCAGTCAGGGAATGACCTATTCTTTTGAAAGTCCGAAGGTGTTTGAGAAACTGAGAATCCCGGCAGATTCGAAATTGAGAGAAACAGTAGAGATCATGAATCCACTGGGAGAAGATTATAGTGTGATGAGAACAACATCTTTAAACGGAATGCTCACATCCCTTGCGACAAACTATAATCGCAGAAACAAAAATGTAAGACTTTACGAGCTTGGAAATATTTATCTCCCGAAACAGCTTCCAATCACAGAACTGCCGGAAGAAAGAATGCAGTTTACACTGGGAATGTATGGAGACGGCGATTTCTTCAGCATGAAAGGTGTTGTAGAAGAATTTTTTGAGAAGATCGGAATGCATGAGAAAGAGACATACGATCCAAATGCAGGAAAACCGTATCTGCATCCGGGACGTCAGGCAAATATCATTTACGACGGAAAAGTAGTAGGATATCTGGGCGAGATCCATCCGGAAGTTGCCGATACCTATGGAATCGGGGAACGTGCATATGTAGCAGTATTGGATATGCCGGAGATTATCCCATATGCAACATTTGAAAGAAAATATGCCGGCATCGCAAAATATCCGGCTGTGACAAGAGATATCAGTATGGTAGTGCCAAAAGAAATCCTGGTGGGACAGATCGAAGATGTGATCAAGGAAAAAGGCGGAGCATATCTGGAAAGTTATGCATTGTTTGATTTGTACGAAGGTAGTCAGATCAAAGCTGGATTTAAATCTGTTGCATATTCTATCGTATTCCGTGCAAAAGACAAGACTCTGGAAGAGGCAGATGTAACTTCTGCAATGAACCGGATTTTAAAAGCACTGGAAGAGATGGGAATTGAGCTGAGAAAATAGGAACGAGTCTGTTTAGAAAGAGGGATATCATTGAAAACAAGTGATTTTTATTATGATCTTCCGGAGGAACTGATCGCGCAGGATCCTCTGGAGGATCGCTCCGGCTCCAGACTGTTGTTTCTGGACAAAGAGACGGGGCGAACAGAGCATCATATTTTCCGGGATGTGCTCGATTATCTGAAACCGGGAGACTGTCTGGTCATCAATGATACAAAAGTGATTCCTGCACGTCTGATCGGGGAAAAAGAAGGCACGGGTGCCAAAATAGAGGTGCTTTTGTTAAAACGAGGAGAGAATGATGTGTGGGAAACTCTGGTAAAACCGGGAAGAAAAGCAAAGCCGGGAACCAGGATCAGCTTTGGCAGCGGGCTTTTAGTTGGTGAGGTTGTGGATGTGGTAGAAGAGGGAAACCGTCTGATCCGTTTTGAGTACAAAGGAATTTTTGAGGAAATTTTGGATCAGCTTGGACAGATGCCGCTCCCTCCATATATCACCCATCAGCTGGAAGACAGAAGCCGTTATAATACGGTGTATGCAGCTCATGAAGGCTCGGCCGCAGCACCGACGGCAGGGCTTCATTTTACGCCGGAGCTTTTAAAGGAAATCCAGGAAAGAGGCGTGGATATCGCAAGAGTGACGCTTCATGTAGGGCTTGGCACATTTCGTCCGGTAAAGGTAGAGGATGTGACAGAACACCATATGCATTCCGAGTTTTATATGGTGGATGCTGAGGCAGCAGAGAAGATCAACAAAGCAAAAGCGCAGGGTGGACGTGTGATCTGTGTGGGAACGACAAGCTGCCGGACGATCGAATCTGCAGCGGATGAGAATGGTCATTTAGAGCCATGCAGTGGCTGGACAGAGATTTTTATCTATCCGGGATATCAGTTCAAGATATTGGACGGACTTATTACAAATTTCCACCTTCCAGAATCTACGCTGATTATGCTTGTGTCTGCGCTGGCAGGAAAAGAGCATGTAATGGCCGCATATGAAGAGGCAGTAAAAGAGCGATATCGTTTTTTCAGCTTCGGAGATGCGATGATTATTTTATAGAGGAAGGAGCCCGTTTGTTTGGGAAATCCTTCCGGATTTTTGCGTACAGTTTGAAATAAATGCTGTGATATGATGGATATGCTGTCAGTCAGCAGTTTTTCAAATACTGATTGATCGAATACCTCCCGGTTATCCGACATAGGATAGTCAGGAGGTGTTTTTATGATTTATGTGACAGTACCGGGAGATACGGTATCTTCGATTTCCCGTCAAAGTGGGGTTCCTGTCTGGAAGATTATTTATGATAATCAGCTGGGGGAAGAGGGGAAACTGACAGCGGGGCAGGCACTGCTTTTGCTAAAACCTCAGGAGAGTGCAGAAATCCGTGAAGATTTGTACGTGACAGGTTATGCATATCCCTTTATTGAACCGTATGTGTTGGAAATGGCGTTTCCTGCACTCAATGAGCTGCTTGTATTTTCGTATGGATTTACGTTTGAAGGGGAGCTTGTTCCACCGATGCAGGATGAGACGTGGATGATACAGCTTGCATGGAAACACGGAATAGAACCCATGTTGGTTCTGACACCGTTTACGCAGGGAGTCTTTAACAATCAGTTGATCCAGACACTGGTGGAGGAAGAAGCAGTACGTGAAAATGTGATCGCCAATCTGTTGAAGGTTGTAGAGGAAAAAGGGTATGTAGGAGTGGATGTGGATTTTGAATATGTCCGTGCGCAGAACAGAGAAGGATATGCCCGGTTTGTTGGAGAACTGCGGGCAGCCATGAACGAAAAGGGATATCGGGTGTCGGTGGCGCTGGCGCCGAAGACATCTTCGAATCAGAAAGGTCTGCTCTATGAAGGGATTGATTATGCACGTTTGGGAGAGCAGGCAGACCGGTTGTTCTTGATGACTTATGAGTGGGGATATTCTTATGGTCCGCCCATGGCAGTCGCGCCACTTGAAAAAGTGCGTCAGGTGGTAGAATATGCCCTGACCCAGATCCCGGCAGAGAAGCTTCTGATGGGGATACCGAACTATGGGTATAACTGGATGCTTCCTTATGAAAAAGGAGTAACAAAGGCAGAGACGATCGGCAATGTAGAGGCTGTACGGCTTGCGGTGGAATACGCTGCTCCAATTCAGTATGACGAGACGGCCCAGAGCCCGCATTTTACGTATAGAAATCAGGGAAGAGAGCAGGAAGTCTGGTTTGAAGATGTGAGAAGTATTGCGGCAAAGATCGAATTGGCAAAAGAATATGAGTTATATGGAGTCGGATACTGGAATTTAATACGTCCCTTTCGTGCAAATTGGATCATGCTGGAATAAAAAGACCGGGAAATCACAAGGTGAAATGTGATTTCCCGGCAGATTAAAGATTATCCCGTGATTGTACTGCGTCATATCCGGTTTCGTTGGTACGAATCTTGACGGCATTTCTAATTTCGTAGCTGAAAATTTTCCCATCTCCGACTTCTCCGGTATAAGCAGCTTCCTGGATCGCAGAAATTGTTTTCTCTTCCCATTCTTCGGAAGAAACGACTACTTCAAATTTGATTTTTGGATGCAGAAGAATATCGACTTCGCTTCCTCGGACAATTTCTGTATATCCTCTCTGCGTTCCATATCCCATGACTTGAGAAATGGTCACTCCGTTTACCTGGATTTCCTGCAGTGCAGCTTTGACCTGTTCAAATCTTTCTTCTCTTACAATTGCTTCGATTTTGATCAGCATAATGGTCCCCCCTATCTTTATGAATCAAATCCGTTGAAAGACGGATATGCATTTTCGCCGTGCTGTGAAAAATCCATGCCGGATATTTCATCAGAAACACGAACACGAAGTGGTGTAAAGATTCTTACAAGAGCGATGCAGAGCAAAGTTCCGCATATGGCTACAGCAATGGTGACAACAATACTGATCAGCTGTGCAGCAAACAAATGGGAATCTCCATAAAACAATCCGTTCCATCTTGCAGCGGAGTTGATGGAGGAGTTTCCAAACAGTCCGGTTGCGATACCGCCCCAGATTCCTCCAATACCGTGACATCCAAAAGCATCCAGAGCATCATCGACCATCAGTTTTTGTTTTAAGAGGACGACTGTAAAATAGCAGATCGGGCTGACAAGGGCTCCGATTAAAAAAGCAGACCAGATCGGAACAAATCCGGCACCGGGAGTGATGGCAACCAATCCCACGACCAAACCGGTAGAAGCACCGACCAGAGTGACTTTTTTGCTTTTTAAAGAATCGATAAGCATCCAGATGAGCATGGCAGAGGCAGAGGCAACGGCAGACGTCAGGAATGCGTGAGCAGCCAGTCCATCTGCTTTCAAAGCGCTTCCCGCATTGAAACCAAACCATCCAAACCAGAGCAGAGAAGCTCCCAGAACGACAAATGGGATGTTGTGGATATGGTAGGAAGTGTGTTCATATCCCCGCCTGCGTCCAAGATAAACTGCGAGGATCAGGGCAGATACTCCGGAACTGATATGTACGACATTTCCGCCGGCAAAATCAACAGACCCTAAAGCTGCAAGAAAGCCGCCTTCGCCCCATACCATGTGAGCCATTGGATAATATACGATTACGGACCAGAATGCGATGAATAAAAACAGCGCTTTAAAACGCATTCTGCCGACAACGGCTCCAGTGATCAGTGCCGGAGTGATGACCGCAAACATCATCTGAAATGCAGCAAATACAAGGTGAGGAATGGAATCGGCATAAGGACCTGCATCAGCTCCTACATTCTGAAATCCGAAATAACGCAAGTCACCGATGATTCCGGCATGGTTTCCTCCAAATGAAAGGGAATATCCAAAAAGTACCCACATTACAATGGAAAGCCCCATAATGCTGACGCAGGCCATCATTGTGTTGACAACATTTTTGCGGCGAACCAGTCCACCGTAAAAGAAAGCAAGGCCCGGTGTCATAAGAAAAACAAGGGCAGAACAAAGCATGATAAAACCAGTATCTCCTGAACTCATAAAATTTCCTCCTTTAAGATGAAAATAGTTTTTCTGAAAAGGCCTTTTATCAAAAAAAAGATGCCTGAGAGATTTTTGTAAATCTTTCAGACATCTTTGTCTTTAAACAGAATATCAGAGGAGTAAAAGATTGACAAGAGTAAAATTATACAAAGAAATGTATGAAAATGCAGGAAAAAAATGAAAAACAGATAAAAATGCAAAAAGGAAAGCTAAAAATAGGTTTTGACGGAACCGGTATCAGATAGTATAGTAAAGAAAAGCAATGGGAAAAGAGAAGAATACAATGGAGAGAAAAAAAGTAAGGATTTATAGTTTTACAAAGACAGGAGGATATCTGGCAGAAGAACTCTGTGAGAAGTTGAATGCGGCAGGAGATGTATGTGAGGGATATACAGTCTCGCGCTTTGCAGAGCATTGTGGGTTGAAAGAACTGACGAAGGGATGGAAGGAAGAGTTAGGGACAGTCTGGGGAAATGAAGCACTGGTGTTTATCGGTGCAGCGGGAATTGCAGTGCGTACGGTTGCCCCGTTTGTGAAAGATAAATTTACGGATTCTGCTGTCATTGTTTTGGATGAAACAGGAGAGTTTGTAATTCCACTCCTGTCCGGACATGTGGGCGGTGCGGTAGAATTGGCTTCCAGACTGGCGGATTATACGGGGGGAACTGCGGTGATCACTACAGCTACAGATGTACAGAAAAAGTTCGCAGTGGATGTTTTTGCGAAAGAAAACGGGCTGATTCTTACCAGCAGGGAACATGCAAAAAAGATATCAGCAGGAATTCTGGAAAAAGAGAAAACCGGTATTTTCTCTGAATTTCCTGTTTTAGGAGATATTCCGCAGGAACTGACTCTATGTAAAAATGAAGAAGAACTGGAAACCTGCAGTGGAAAAATTGTAATCTGCACAAGGATGCCGGAAAAAGAAATACCGGGAGCGCTGTACCTTCTGCCGCGAAGTCTTTATGTGGGAATGGGATGCAGGAAAGGCAGTGCCGGGAATATATTGTCTCGGGAATTGTCGAACATACTCAGACAGCATGGATTTTTGCCACAGCAGATCTGTGCGATCGGAAGCATTGATCTGAAAAAGGAGGAACCGGGATTATTGGAGCTGGCAGAATCTCTGGGTGTCGGATTTTGTACATTTTCGGCAGAGGAACTGAAAAAAATTTCAACAGTCAGTGCGTCTTCAGAATTTGTCAGAAGAATTACAGGCGTAGATAATGTCTGTGAACGTGCAGCAAAAAAGATGTGTCCAAATGGACAACTGGTGCAGGAAAAGATCTGTCTTGATCAGTGCACCATTGCAATCGTCTGCCGCGAATGTGTGATAAAATTTGGAAAAAAGGAGGGAGTACAATGAAACGTATTTTGATTTTTTCCGGTACAACAGAAGGCAGAGAACTGGCAGAATCTCTCAGGGATACCAAGGCAGAGGTGATCGTCAGTGTGGCTACGGAGTATGGAAAAGAGTGTATGAATATAGAGGAATCGTCCAATATCATTGTACATGCGGGACGAATGAATGAAGCACAGATTTGTCAGTTTATCAGAGAAAACAGGATTGGATTTGTAGCAGATGCGACGCATCCGTTTGCACTTGAAGTGACAAAAAATGTGGAACAGGCATGTAAAAAAACGGATACAGAATATGTAAGATGTGTAAGAGAATGGCAAAACTGGGAAGAGGGCGATGTGCGTGTGATCCGAGTAGACAGTGTGGCACAGGCAGTGGAAAAACTTCAAAATACAACCGGAAATATTCTGATTTCTACAGGGAGTAAAGAACTTTTCGAATATACAAGGCTTTCTGATTATCAGCAGAGGTGCTATGCCCGTGTTCTTTCTACACAGCGTTCGGTAGAAGAAAGTATCCGGCTTGGATTTGAAGGAAGACATCTGATCGCCATGCAGGGACCTTTTTCCAAAGAACTAAATCTTGCCATGCTAAATGATCTGAGTGCCAGATATTTTGTGACAAAAGAATCTGGAAAATCAGGCGGTTTTTTAGAAAAAGTTGAGGCGGCAAAAGAAGCAGGCGCTGTACTGATCGTGATCGGAAGACCGATTGAGAGTGGAAAAACACCAAAAGAGACAAAAAAAATTATAGAAAAGTGGGTAAGACTGTGCTAAAATTTAGAAAGATTGACGAAAAGGTCCGAACAGGAAGGGAAGAGGCATGAAACAGGGGATGATTCACATTTATTGTGGAGATGGAAAGGGAAAGACCACGGCAGCGACCGGACTTGCAGTACGGGCGGCCGGAAGTGGAATGAAAGTATTGTTTACCCGTTTTTTAAAAAATGAGAACTCAGCAGAACTTTGTGTTTTGGATCGGATTCCAGGAATTGAAGTGATTCACCTGTCAAAATCCTATGGATTTTATCAGAAGCAAACCGAAATGCAGAAAAGGGAAACCCAAAAGATGTATGCCGCATTGTGGAAGAGGGCACTTGAACAGGTAAAAAGTGGTGCATATGACATGCTTGTCATGGATGAGTTTATGGCAGCAGATCACTATGGACTGATCCCGCATGAGGAGGCACTTGAGTTTTTCAAAGAAAAACCGGAAGGTCTGGAAGTGGTTCTGACCGGACGAAATCCGTCAGAAGATTTGATCAAGGCTGCAGATTATGTATCCGAGATTCGGAAAGTAAAGCATCCGTTTGACTGTGGCGTTTGTGCGCGCAGAGGAATTGAATATTGAATAGTATCTGATACATTTGTATGTATGGATTCTGCTTTTTATAGAAGAAGGAAGCAGAGTTTTTACATAGATTCAGATTCGAAACAGATTTAAAAGATGCCGTCCGAAAAAAGGCGGCAGGGGAATCGGGTGAGAATCCCGGACAATACCCGTTGCTGTATTGGAGTAATGGTATTTCATGAGGTCACTGTAGCATATGCTGTGGGAAGGCGAGATACCGTGTTTGATGCCTAAGTCAGAACACCCGCTTTTAAAGGAATCTGGAAGGTTACGGGAATATGACCGGGTGTATGCAAAATAGTCTCTTTTTGAGTCTTTTGGCAGCCTGGAATATTTCAGAAAATTTTGTCAAAAGAAAAGGAGAGAGAAGAACATGACAAAAAAACAGAACATCTTATGGAAGGCAAGTATCGCATTTGCGGTATTGTTTGCCGTCGCACCGGCTTCAAATGCCATGCACATTATGGAAGGATATCTTCCGGCAACATTTTGCATCGCATGGGGAGTTATCTGCCTGCCGTTTCTCGTTGCAGGATTTTTTTCCATTCAGAAAACATTAAAACAGAATAGAAAAACACTGATTCTTCTGGCAATGTCAGGAGCTTTTGTGTTTGTGATTTCTTCATTGAAGATCCCGTCTGTGACAGGAAGCTGCTCTCATATGACAGGAACCGGACTTGGAGCAATCTTATTTGGACCGACTGCAGCAGGCGTGCTGGGGCTGATCGTACTTTTGTTTCAGGCAATTCTGTTGGCACATGGTGGATTGACAACGCTGGGAGCAAATACATTTTCCATGGCAATCGCAGGTCCGTTTGTCTCTTTTGGAATTTACAAGCTGTGCCAGAAATTAAATGTAAATCGGAAAGTCGCTGTATTTCTGGCAGCATTTCTGGGAGATTTGTTCACTTACTGTGTGACCAGTCTGCAGCTTGCGATGGCATATCCGTCAGAAGCAGGAGGAATGGGAGCATCTGCGGTAAAATTCCTCGGAGTGTTTGCGCCGACACAGCTTCCATTGGCAGTCATGGAAGGATTGCTTACAGTTGTGATCGTGATCGCACTGGAGTCTTATGCAAAACCGGAACTGAAAGCGGTTGGATTTTTGAAGGAGGCAAAATAAGATGAGTAAACAAAATAGGACATTGGTGATCAGTCTGCTGGTGGTAGTTGTTTTGCTGGCGGCAATCCCATTTTTGACATTGAAGGATGCAGAGTTTGGCGGGTCAGACGATGCGGGAAGTGTAATGGTAGAAGAAATTCATGGAGAATATGAACCATGGTTTACACCCGTGCTGGAAGATTTCCTTGGGAAAGAAATTCCGGGAGAGGTAGAATCCCTGCTGTTTTGTGTACAGACCGGAATCGGCGTGGGAATCATCGCATTCTGTATGGGACGTCTCGTAGAGCGAAAGAAGTGGCAGAATGATAGTCATTGATAAACTAAGTTATTCCTCTGGACTTGCAAATGTGAGTCCGGAGGAAAAATTTATGTATGCGGTTCTGACATTGCTGGTCTGTGTAGTCAGCCGCTCAGTGGCAGTGGCAGCGGTTGTACTGGCAGTCAACGGATTTCTGAATGTAAAAAAGGGCAGGGTTCCTGCGGTACTCTATTTGAAATATCTGATGATTCCATTGATTTTTCTGCTTTTGAGTACACTGGCGATTCTGGTCAATGTATCCAGAGAGCCGTTGGATGCCTATGCAATTTCGGTGGGGCAGTATTATGTGACGTCCAGCTGGATGGGACTGAAAAAGGGTGGGCAAATGATATTGACTGCGCTTGCCAGTGTTTCCAGTTTGTATGTCCTGTCTTTTAACACACCGGTGACGGAAATTCTGGATGTGTTAAAGAGGCTGCATTTTCCGACAGTATTTATTGAATTAATGCTTTTGACCTATCGGTTTATTTTTATCCTGATGGAAGGGGCATCTGCAATTATGACAGCGCAGAAAGCAAGGCTTGGAAATCGGAATCTGAAAACATCCATCCAGTCTTTTGGGCAGATGGCATCCGTGATATTTGTGAGGTCATTGAAGCAGTCGGACGCACTGTACAATGCGATGGAGTCCAGATGCTATGACGGAGTAATCCGGGTACTTTCAGGAGAATATAAGCGAAACAGGAAAAATTACTGGAAGCTGCTTTTTTTTGAGACAATGCTGATTCTGATTGCAGTTTGGGAGAGGATATTATGAGTGAAGAGATTATTTTGGAAGCAAGAGATGTCTGGTTTTCTTATGAAGAGAATGACCGGTTTTCTCTGCAGGGGTTGGATTTAAAAGTCAAAAAGGGAAGTAAAGTTGCTTTTATGGGAGCCAACGGATCAGGAAAATCTACGTTTTTTCTCTGCTGCAATGGAATTTTAAGACCGCAGAAAGGCGCTGTTTTCTTTCATGGACAGCCGGTGAATTACAGAAGAAAAGATCTTCTGGCACTGCGGGCAAAGGTGGGGATCGTATTTCAGGATCCAGATAAACAGCTGTTTTCCGCCAGCGTGGAGCAGGAGATTTCGTTTGGAATTTTGAATCTTGGAGTGGAAAAAGAACAGGCAAGAGAAGAAGTGGATCTGGTGATGGAAAAGTTGGAGATCACACCGTTTCGAAAACGCCCGGTACATGCATTGAGCGGCGGACAGAAGAAACAGGTTTCCATCGCAGATATTCTGGTCATGCATCCGGAGATCATCATTTTGGATGAGCCGGCAGCGGCTTTGGATCCCAAACATACCCGTATGGTCAACCATATGGTGGATCAATTGACAAAACAGGGGATCACGGTGCTTATGGCAACCCATGATATGGATTATGCATATGCCTGGGCAGATGAGATCGTTCTGATGAAAGAAGGAAAGGTACTCTGCCAGGGAACTTCGGAGGAAGTATGCAGAGAAACCGGGAAACTGGCAGAAACCAATCTGGAAGAGCCGGCTCTGCTGCGGTTATACGATCTGCTAAAAGCACGCGGTGTGATCGCTTCCGATGCAAAAACTCCAAAGACATGGAAAGAACTGGAGCAGCTGATTGGATAGAAAATGAGAGAGGAAGGATGGGACAATGGAGAAAAAAGGGATTCTTGTGGTGAGTTTTGGAACAAGTCATCTTGACACGATGGCAAAGACGATCCAGGTGATGGAAGATCAGATTGCGGGAGCATTTCCGGGATATATCGTGTACCGGGCGTTTACCAGCCAGATGATTTTAAATAAGCTGGAGCGGGTGGAACAGAAAATATATGACAATGTCCGTCAGGCGCTGGAGCGCATGAAACAGGACGGAATCACAAAGGTGATCGTCCAGCCTACACATATCATCAATGGGATTGAAAATGAAAAGATGCTGGAGGAGATCAAAAAACACACGGCATATTTTGAAAAAATCCAGATCGGGAAGCCACTTTTGTCAGAACCGGACGATTACAAAAAGACCATTCATGCAGTGATGGAGGATGTGGAACTGGAAGAAGGGGAATGTCTGATCCTGATGGGACATGGAACAGACCATCATGCGAACAGTGCCTATCCGGCATTGGAGTATATGCTTCAGGCACTGGGATACGACCGTATCCACGTGGCAACCGTGGAAGGTTTCCCGGAATTAAAAGATGTCATGCATCGGATCAAACAGAGAAAGTATCGTAAGGTGGCGCTTCTGCCGTTTATGTTTGTGGCGGGAGACCATGCCAAAAATGATATGGCAGGAGACGAAGATTCCTGGAAATGTGAACTGGAAGAAGCAGGATATGAGGTGCGTCCGATTGTGAGGGGGCTTGGAGAGCTTCCGGGAATCCGTCAGATCTTTATGGAACATTTAGAGGAGGCACAATGACAGAATCGGCGTTTGTGTGGAAAAATCAGAAACAACTGAAAATGGGATATACTACGGGAAGCTGTGCAGCGGCAGCGGCAAAAGCGGCTGCAAGAATGCTTCTTTTCGGGGAGGAAATCCGTCAGGTTTCTCTGATGACACCAAAAGGGATCCGTCTGTATCTGGAGGTGGAAGACAGTCTGCGAACTCCGGATAAGGTATGCTGTGCGATTCGTAAGGATGCCGGGGATGATCCGGATGTGACGGATCAGATCCTGGTGTATGCGGAAGTGTCTAAGATCGAAGGAGAGCAGATTGTGCTGGATGGCGGAATCGGTGTCGGACGGGTAACGAAAAAAGGGCTGGAACAGAAGGTCGGAGAGGCTGCGATCAACAAAGTGCCAAGAGAGATGATCCGTATGGCTGTGGAAAAAGAGAAGGAACGCTCTGGATATGCAGGTGGGCTTTCTGTCATAATCTCAATTCCGGCAGGGGCAGAGCTGGCAAAAAGGACTTTCAATCCCAGATTGGGAATCGAAGGAGGGATTTCAGTTCTTGGAACAACGGGGATTGTAGAGCCCATGAGCGAGAAGGCACTGACAGATACGATTTTCCTGGAAATGAAGATGCTCAAAGAAAACGGGAATGCGTACTGTTATATGGTACCGGGGAATTATGGGAGCGATTTCTTGAAAGAGACACTTGGGTATGAAGGAAATCTTGCGGTCAAGTGCAGCAATTATATCGGAGAATCCATTGATCACGCAGTATGCCTTAAAATGCAGGGGATTCTGCTGATCGGACATGTTGGAAAGCTGATCAAAGTGGCGGCAGGCGTGATGAACACCCATTCCAGACAGGCAGACTGCAGAGCGGAGGTATTTGCTTCTCATGCAGCGATGGCAGGGGCTTCGGCTGAAACAATCCACAAAATCATGCACAGTATTACGACCGCAGAGATGATTGAACTGCTGGAAAAGGAGAATCTGTTAAAACCTGTCATGAAGTCGGTGATGCAGCGGATTGCGTTTTATCTGCAGCATAGAAGCGGTGGATCTCTTCGTGTAGAAGCAATCGTATTCTCTACGGAATATGGAATTTTAGGAGAAACAGACGGTGCAGGAGAATTGTTGGAAATGCTGCGCACAGAATCAGCAAAAAAGAAAGAGACAGGAGAAACAGAATGAGTGGAATATTTTATGGAGCAGGGGTAGGACCGGGAGATCCGGAACTTTTGACGATAAAGGCATTGCGTGTGATACAGCAGTGTGAGATCATTGCGATTCCGGTATCGGATAAAAATTTTATAGAGGCAGTGTATGATCCGACCGGAACAGATCCGGCGTATACGTGTTATCTGGACAACTGTGTCGCCTATCAAATTGCAGTGCAGGCGGAGGCAGCAATGAAAGAAAAGGCAAAACTATATCTGCCGATGCCGATGATGAAGGAAAAGAAACGGCTTCGTCAGATACATGACGATGGGGCGAAAAAGACAATGAAACTGCTGGATGAGGGATTGAATGTGGTTTTTATCACGTTGGGAGATCCGACCGTATATTCTACTTGTATGTATATTCATAAACGAATCAAAAAGAATGGGTACCGGACAGAGATTATACCAGGGGTTCCGTCTTTTTGTGCAGCGGCAGCGAGACTGGATCAGAGCCTTGTGGAGAATCAGGACGAACTGCATATTATTCCTGCCTCCTATGAGATTGAAGAGGGACTGAAAATGCCTGGAACAAAGGTGCTGATGAAAGCGGGGCGAAAGGTTCCTTATGTCAAACAGGTTATGAAAGAGCAGAATTTAAACCTTACAATGATAGAAAACTGTGGTATGGAAAATGAGACAATCTATCATTCAGCAGAAGAAATTCCGGATGAAGCAAGTTATTATTCATTGTTTATCGTCAAAGAGAAAAAGAACAGAAGGGGAGAGGAAAAGTGATTGTATTTGTAGGAGCGGGCCCTGGCGCAGAAGATCTGATCACTGTGCGCGGGCAGCAGTATTTAAAAGAAGCAGATATCATTATTTATGCAGGATCACTGGTAAATCCGGGACTTCTGCAGGTGAAGAAGGAAAGCTGTGAGGTCTATAACAGTGCTTATATGACGCTGGAGGAAGTGTTGGATGTGATGTGTGCCGGAGAAAAGGAAGGAAAACGAATCGTTCGGCTGCACACGGGAGATCCGTGCTTGTACGGGGCAATCCGGGAGCAGATGGATGCTTTGGAAGAAAAACAGATTCCATATGAAGTGTGTCCGGGAGTCAGCTCATTTTGCGGTGCAGCGTCGGCATTAAAAGCAGAATATACACTGCCGGATATTTCCCAGTCCGTGGTGATCACAAGAATGGCGGGCAGAACTCCGGTTCCGGACAAAGAGTCGATCCGTAGCTTTGCAGCACATCAGGCGACGATGGTCATCTTTTTGAGTACCGGAATGTTAGGAAAGCTGCAAAAGGAGCTGATGGCAGGCGGATATCCGCAAGATACTCCAGCAGCGATCGTATACAAGGCAACCTGGCCGGATGAAAAAGTGCTGCGCTGTACGGTCTCAGATCTGGAGAAAACAGCGGCCGATGCACAGGTGACAAAAACAGCTCTGATCGTAGTGGGGAGAATTCTGGAAGGAGAATATGAGAGATCACTTTTGTATCATCCGGAATTTACCACAGAATTTCGTCAGGGAAAAAAGGAGGAGCAGGCAGATGAATAAAGTATATGTAGTCGGGATTGGTCCCGGGGCAGGAAAACAGATGACAGAAGAAGCCAAGGAAGTACTTTGTGCCTGCGATGCGATCATCGGATACACGGTGTATGTAGATCTTGTGAAGGAACAGTTTCCGGAAAAAGAATTTCTGACCACGCCGATGAAGCAGGAAGTGAAACGATGTCAGATCGCTTTTGAAGAAGCAATGAAAGGAAAAAAAGTAGCCATGATCTGCAGCGGGGATGCCGGCGTGTATGGAATGGCAGGGCTGATGTATGAGGTTGGTGTCGAGTTTCCGGAAGTAGAACTGGAAATTGTGCCAGGAATTACGGCAGCCGTTGGCGGTGCAGCCGTATTGGGTGCTCCGTTGATCCATGATTTTGCGGTCATCAGCTTAAGCGATCTGCTTACACCATGGGAAAAGATTGAAAAACGGATCAAAGCAGCGGCTATGGCGGATTTTGTGATCTGCCTTTATAATCCGTCCAGCAGAAAACGGCATGATTATCTGGAAAAAGTGTGCGATATGATACTGGAATACAAAGGAGAAGACACGGTATGTGGAGTCGTCAGACAGATCGGAAGAGACGGACAGGAGAGCAGGATCCTTACGCTGAAGGAATTAAAAGACACCAGGGTGGATATGTTTACGACGGTGTTTATCGGAAATGAACAGACACGAAATATCAATGGTCATATGGTGACGCCGAGAGGGTATCGGGATGTGTAAAGAAAAAAGGAGCATTTATCTGATCGGAATCGGGATGGGAACAAAAGAAGGTATGACTGCAGAAGCAAAAGAATTTCTGAAGGGCTGCGACTGTGTGGTTGGTGCAAAACGGCTTCTGGAAGTGGTGTCGGATGTAAACGGTGTCTGTCATGCGGAATATGTGCCGGAAAAAATAGAAGAATATCTTCGAAAGCATCCCCGGTTTCAAAAAATCGGGATTGTACTGTCCGGGGATACCGGGTTTTACAGCGGAGCAAAAAAGCTGGAAGAAGTTTTGAAAAAAAGTGAAGAAACGTATGAGGTGCAAAGAATTCCGGGCATTTCATCCGTTGTATACTTTGCAGCCAGACTTCACACTTCCTGGGAGGATGCAGCCCTTGTCAGTCTTCATGGAAGGCGGCAGAACTGGGTCTTTGCAGTAGAGCATCATGCAAAGACATTTCTGCTGCTGGGTGGAAAAACAGAAAATCTGAAAGAAAAGCTTTTATACTACGGACTTGGTGACGTGACAGTTCATATCGGCAAGAATTTTTCCTATCCGGAAGAGCAGATTTATTCAAAACCGGCAGGAGAGCTTCTTGCGGAAGATACCGAGGGGCTCTGCATCGCATATCTGGAAAATCCAGATCCGTGTGATAAGGTGTGCAGACATCTGAAGGATGAGGAATTTATCAGGGGAAAAGTTCCGATGACAAAAGAAGAAGTGCGGACGATCTGCCTTGCAAAATTGGAACTGACAAAAGATGCGGTCCTCTATGATGTAGGTGCAGGAACAGGATCTGTCGCCATAGAAGCAGCCTGTCAGGACGGAAGGATTCGTGTGTATGCCATTGAGAAAAATCCGGAGGGTGTAGAACTGATCCGCAAAAATGCGCAAAAATTGCGGACGGATCATGTACAGGTTGTACAGGGGACGGCGCCGGAAGCACTTCGGGAACTGGAAGCGCCGACCCATGTATTTATCGGAGGCAGTAACGGAAATCTGCGAGAAATTGTACATACAGTGAAAGAAAAAAATCCGAAAGTGCGGATCGTATTGACCGCAATTTCGCTGGATACCATGGCAGAAGTGATGGGAGCAGTGAATGAGGGGATTTTGCGGGAACCGGAAATTGTGCAGATTACAGTGGCAAAGGCCAGAAAACTGGGGCGTCATCACATGATGGCAGGACAAAACCCGATTTTTATTATTTCGGAGGGAGAAGTGTGAACATTCCAAGAATTTTAATTGCTGCACCGTCCAGTGGAAGTGGGAAAACGGTGATTTCGTGTGGACTAATGGCAGCATTTTGCAGACAGCAAAAAAAAGTGGTTTCCTGCAAATGCGGACCAGATTACATCGATCCGATGTTTCACCGGGAGGTGTTGGGAATCGATTCTCAGAATCTGGATTTGTTTTTCTGCGAAAAGGACCAGATGATTCGGATTTTTTCAGAACACGCAAAAGATGCGGATTTGGCAGTGACGGAGGGGGTCATGGGGTATTATGACGGAATGGGACTGGATACAGCAAAAGCCAGTTCGTATGATGTGGCAGATACGCTTCAGATGCCGGTCGTACTGGTTGTTTCCGCAAGAGGATCCGCGCTTTCGCTTGCAGCATTGGTCAGAGGCTTTTTAGAATTCAAGCCCAGGAGCCGGATCCGTGGAATTTTGTTAAACCGTGTTTCTGCAATGTTGTATCCTCGTTTGAAAGATATGCTGGAAAACGAACTGAAAAGAACAGGACATCCGATCAAGGTGCTTGGTTATGTTCCGGAGCATGAAGCATTTCGTCTGGAGAGCCGGCATCTCGGACTGGTCACACCGGAAGAAATCCAGGATCTGAAGGCGCAGCTCGATCAGGCCGGGGAGATCCTTTCGGAGACGGTTGATCTGAACGCACTTTATGACCTGGCAAAAGAGGCACCGTCAATGGATGTGAGTGTTGTAAAAGAGCATGCAAGGCCCAAGGTATCCATTGCAGTGGCAAGAGATGAGGCGTTTGGATTTTATTATAAAGAGAACCTGGAATTGCTGGAGAAACAAGGATGTAAGTTGATGTTTTTCAGCCCTTTGCAGGACGCGCATCTGCCGGAAGGTGTCAGCGGACTACTTTTGGGAGGCGGATATCCCGAATTGTATGCCGAAAGATTAAGCAAAAATAAGACATTGCTTGCAGAGATCCGGGAAAATATTCAAAATGGGATGCCATGTCATGCAGAATGCGGAGGTTTCCTCTATCTGCATGAACAGCTTGCAGATCCGGAAAAGAGACGCTGGAAGATGGCCGGTGTGATCGAGGGGGAGGCAATGCCAAAAGAAAAACTGGTGCGATTTGGATATATCCATCTGACCGGAGAAAAGGACGGGGCTTTTTTGAGGCAAGGTGAGACAATTCGCGGACATGAGTTCCATTATTGGGACAGTACAAATAATGGAAACGATGTAAGAGCAGTCAAACCGGATGGGAAGAGAAGCTGGGAATGTATTCATATGCAGCAGAATCTGTTTGCAGGATTCCCACACCTTTCGTATGTATCAAATCCGGCATTTGTCGAGCGGTTTGTACAGGCAGTGACTCAGTGGGAGCAGCTCAAAAAGAAGGAAGTGAAAGAGCATGACATTGGAAGAATTAAAAAACAGGATCAAACCTTTAAATGAAACGAGTATGGAGCAGGCCAAAGCACACTGGATGAAGATCGCAAAGCCGTTGTTTTCCCTTGGGAAACTGGAAGATGCGGTGATCCAGATGGCGGGGATTAAGGAAACTCTGGATTATGAGCTGAAGAAAAAAGCGCTGGTCATTATGTGTGCAGACAATGGGATCGTAGAGGAAGGGGTTACACAGACCGGTCAGGAAGTAACGGCTGTCGTGGCGGATAATTTTACAAAATCCAGCACCAGCGTCTGTGCGATGAGTAAAGTGGCCGGTGTGGATCTTTTCCCGGTAGATATCGGAATGGCAGTGGATGTTCCGTCAGTGACTGTCAAAGAAGACAAAGTTACTTATGGAACACGTAATTTTTCAAAAGAGCCTGCGATGACAAGAGAAGAAGTATGGCAGGCGATTGAAATTGGAATCCGAAAAGTGAAACAGCTCAAAGAACATGGATATGAGATCATCGCTACAGGAGAGATGGGGATCGGAAATACGACGACCAGCAGTGCTGTGGCAGCAGTGTTGTTATCCGCTGCACCGGAACAGGTAACCGGGCGCGGAGCAGGACTTAGCAGCCAGGGTCTGGAGAAAAAGATTTCTGTGATCAGAGATGCCATTGCAAACTATCAGCCGGATCCGAAAGATCCGGTGGATGTTCTTTCAAAAGTTGGCGGCCTGGATATTGCGGGGCTGGCAGGAGTCTTTTTAGGAGGCGCCCTGTATCGTGTTCCGATTGTGATCGATGGATTTATATCTTCTGTGGCAGCGCTTTGCGCCGTTCGCATGGTGCCAATGGCAAAAAATTATTTTCTGCCTTCGCATGTATCCAAAGAACCGGCGGGGGCCATGATGCTGGAAGCATTGGGGCTTACTCCGTTTTTGATCTGTAATATGAGTCTGGGAGAAGGAACCGGCGCGGTGGCAGTACTTCCGGTTTTGGAAATGGGGCTTTCAGTTTATCGGGAGATGACTATGTTTGAAGATACGAAAATTGAACAGTATGAGGTGTTAACATGAGATTTTTTCAGTCTTTGGCGATCGGGGTTTCCATGTATTCCAAAATTCCGATGCCGCGGGTGGAATGGAATAAAAAAAACATGAAATATGCGATGTGCTTTTTCCCTTTGGTTGGATTGGTGACGGGAATTCTGGTCATGTTTCTTGGAAATGTACTTCTGCTTCACACATCCTGCAAAACGTTGTTTTTCGCAGGTGTGATGACCTTGCTTCCGGTGTTGGTCAACGGAGGAATCCATATGGATGGATTTCTGGATACGATGGATGCCCTGAATTCCTACGGGAGCAGAGAAAAAAAGCTGGAGATCTTAAAAGACTCCCGCACAGGAGCGTTTGCAGTGATCGGGCTGGGACTTTATCTTGTAGCAAGTCTGGCTCTGTGGAGTGAGGTGCGAACAGAAATGCTTGTGGGGATTGGCGCAGGATATGTAATGTCCCGTTCTTTGAGTGGAATGTCTGTGATGATGTTTCCATCTGCGAAAAAAGACGGGCTTGGGAAAACTTTTCAGGAACAGGCACATAGAAAAAGAGTAACAGCAGTGATGGTCTGCTGGTTTGCTGCGGCAGCTCTGGTACTGTTGACAGCTTCGGTACAGATGGGAGTGGCAGTGATCTGCACGGCACTCCTGGTTTTCTGGTATTATCACCACATGGCGATGAAACAGTTTGGCGGTATGACAGGAGATCTGGCCGGCTACTTTCTGCAGCTTTGCGAGTTATTCATTCTGGCGGCAGTTGTTTTTACAGGAGGCGTTTTATGAGAATCTGGCTGATCCGTCATTTTCAGACACAGGGAAATCTGGAACGGCGTTATATCGGAAGAACAGATGAACCCATTCTGCCGGGACAGACAGGGACGGTTCTGTGTGATCCGAAGAAGATTGTCGCAAGCCCAATGCTTCGCTGCCGACAGACTGCAGAGCAGTTGTTTCAAAGAGCGCCGGATCTGCTCTGGGAAGACTTCAGGGAGATGGATTTTGGACGATTTGAAGGAAAAAACTACGAAGAATTAAAGAACGATCCCGACTATCAGAAGTGGCTGGATTCCAATGGAACCCTTCCATTTCCGGAAGGAGAGGGGACAGATGCGTTTTGCAGGAGAACCTGCCGGGGGTTTGAGCAGATACTGAAAAAGCTGATGGACAGCCGGTGTGAGGAAGCAGCTTTTGTGGTACACGGTGGAACGATTATGGCAATCTTATCGGCGTATTCTGAGTCGGGCGGGGGATTTTATGACTGGCAGGTCAAAAATGGCAGCGGTTATGCGGTGACTGTTGCAGAAGGCTGTTGGAGACAGGGGAAAAAACAATTGACGGAGATAGAAAAATTATGAAAATATTACTTGCATGTATCACAGGATTTACGCTGGATCTGATTTTTGGAGATCCGTATTGGCTGTATCATCCGGTGAGATTGATTGGACATCTGATTTCTTTTTTGGAAAAACCGCTCAGAAAAGCAGCTGGGAATTCGCAGAAAAAACAGATTGTGGCAGGAGGAATTTTATGGCTTCTGGTAGTTACGGCCAGTACTGCAATCCCGTTGTTGTTGTTGATTGTAGCAGAAAAGATCCATCCGGTAGTTGGTTTTATTCTGGAAAGCTTCTGGTGTTATCAGATTCTGGCAGCACGTTCGCTCTGTGTAGAGAGCAGAAAAGTATACAAAGCTCTAAAGCAGCAGGACGTAGAAGGTGCAAGATATGCGGTCTCCATGATCGTAGGGAGAGATACCCAGTCTCTTACAGAAGAAGGAATCGCGAAGGCAGCGGTGGAAACTGTAGCGGAAAATACATCGGATGGAGTGATTGCACCGCTGTTATTTTTGATGCTCGGCGGCGCTCCTTTTGGATTTTTCTACAAGGCAGTCAATACAATGGATTCCATGTTGGGCTATAAAAATGAGAAAAACCTCTACTTTGGAAAAGTGGCAGCGAAAATGGATGATGTGTTCAACTATCTTCCTTCCCGTTTCTCGGCGTTTCTGATGATTGCAGCAGCATTTTTGACTGGAATGGATGGGAAAAAAGCAGCGCAGATCTATAAGAGAGACCGAAGAAAACATGCCAGCCCGAATTCTGCGCAGACCGAATCTGTCTGTGCAGGAGCACTTCAGGTGCAGCTGGCAGGGGATGCGTGGTATTTTGGCGTGTTGCATAAAAAAGAAACCATTGGAGATCCAATCCGCCCCATTGAAGCGGATGATATCAAACGGGCAGGAACACTGATGTATATGACGGAAGTACTTACGTTGCTGTTCACAGGATTGCTCCGGTTCTGGTATTTCTGGTAATAGGAAAGGAGAAAAAAACATGGAATATATGCATGGCGGAGATATTTACACCTATGATCATGTGACGGATTACTCTGTTAATCTCAATCCTTTCGGCCCTGGAGAGACCGTTCTTCTGGCGATGGAAGAAAGCCTCAGGCATGCAGGAGAGTATCCGGACAGCAGCAGCCGGAAACTTAGAAGGGCACTGGCAGAATATCTGCAGATTTCGGAAGAGTTTTTGATCTTTGGAAATGGGGCGGCGGAGCTGATCTTTTTACTGGCACATTCTCTGCGTCCGAAAAAGGCGGTTCTGACGATTCCGTCTTTTGCAGAATATCATAGAGCACTTGAGGCAGTAGATTGTGAATGTGTGTACTATCCACTTTGCGAGAAATGCGGGTGGATACCGCAGGAGTCCTATCTGGATCTTCTGACAGAGGATGTGGATCTGCTCTTTTTATGTTCTCCGGACAATCCCAGTGGAGCGGTGATTCCGAAGGATTTTCTGCTTCAAATTTTAAAAACATGTGAAGAAAAAGAAATTCTCATGGTTCTGGATGAATGTTTTGTGGGATTTTTGGCAGAACCAGAGAAGCAGACACTTTACAGAGAATGCCAGAGAAGCAGAAATCTGGTGATTCTGCAAGCGTTTACGAAGATTTCTGCGATTCCGGGAATCCGGATCGGATACGGGATTACATCCAATCTGGAATTGCTGGAAACAATGGAAAAAAATCGACAGCCGTGGAGTGTATCCGGTGTGGCACAGGCTGCAGGCTGTGCTGCGTTAAAGGAAACCGGACGGTGGCAGGAGATGCGGATATGGCTGGAAACAGAACGGACATGGCTGGAAGAAAATCTGACCCGGATCGGGGTAGAGTGGTTTCCTTCCAAAGTAAACTATCTTCTTTTAAAGAGTCCGTATCCGCTGTTTTCGCTCCTGCTCCAGGAAAACATCCTGATTCGGGACTGCTCCAATTATATGGGGCTGAAGAAAGGATATTATCGGATTGCAGTGAGGCAGAGAAAAGACAATGAAACATTACTGAAAGCACTGGAACAGATTTACAAAGGGGGAAAACGAGAATGGCAGCACCGATCATGATACAGGGAACCATGTCAAATGCAGGAAAAAGTGTACTGGCAGGTGGATTGTGCCGGATATTTCATCAAGACGGGTACAAAGTGGCACCGTTTAAATCTCAGAATATGGCACTCAATTCCTTTATTACGAGAGAAGGATTGGAAATGGGGAGAGCTCAGGTTATGCAGGCAGAGGCAGCAGGCATCGAACCTCTGGCTATCATGAATCCGATTCTGCTCAAACCGACCAATGACACCGGTTCCCAAGTCATCTTAAACGGAGAAGTGCAGGGCGTGATGTCGGCAATGGAATATTTTCGCAGAAAAAGAGAGTATATCCCGGTGATCAAAAGCGCCTATCAGAAGCTGGATGAACAGTTTGATATCATTGTCATTGAAGGCGCGGGCAGTCCGGCGGAGATCAATCTGAAAAGTGAAGATATTGTGAATATGGGAATGGCAGAGATGGCGGATGCACCTGTACTTCTGGCCGGAGATATCGACCGGGGCGGCGTGTTTGCTCAGATTGTGGGAACCATTGAACTTTTGGAGGAACAAGAGAGAAGAAGGATTAAGGGAACGATCATCAACAAATTCCGCGGGGACAAAGAAATTTTACGTCCGGGTCTGGAGATGCTGGAAGAGAAGACAAAGATTCCGGTGTGCGGGGTGGTTCCTTATTTTCATCTGGATATTGACGAAGAAGACAGCTTGAGCGAACGGTTTGCACACAGAGAAAAGAAGGGGCTTCTGGATATTGCTGTGATCCGGCTTCCGAGAATTTCGAATTTTACAGATTTGATGCCTTTGGAATCCATGGAGGAAGTCAGTGTCCGGTATGTAACATGTGTGCAGGGATTTGGTGTTCCGGATGCGGTGATCCTGCCAGGAAGTAAAAATACGATGGAAGATCTGAAGTGGCTTCGTCAGTGTGGGCTGGAAGGGAAAATCCTTCGTCATGCAGCAGAAGGAAAAACGGTCTTTGGAATCTGCGGCGGCTATCAGATGATGGGAGAACTTCTGCAGGATCCAGAGAGGGTAGAAGCAGGAGGAGAACTCAAAGGAATGGGACTTCTTCCGATTCGGACCGTGTTCGCAGGGGAAAAGACAAGAACCCGTGTGCAGGGGAGGTTTGAAGGACTTTCTGGAAGTCTGAGCAGTTTAAGTCAGGTGCCGCTTGAAGGATATGAAATCCATATGGGAGTGACAGCTTATACACAAGAGCCTTGTCCGTTGGTTCAGATCCGCGAGGAGACGGGCGAAAAACGGACTCGATATGATGGGGCCCGGAAAAACAACTGTTACGGTTGTTATGTACACGGTATTTTTGATCATGCCAGCACTGCAGCCGGTTTTGTATCGGCTCTTTTGAAAGAAAAAGGATACGATGCCGGACAGATCGAACTTCAGGACTGGCATACCTATAAGGAGACACAGTACAATAAACTGGCAGATATTATACGGGAGAGTATGGATATGAATTATATTTATCAGATTCTGGGGAAAGGAACGAGGATGCCATGAAAAAAGTAATACGCATCGGAAGCAGAGAGAGCAGGCTGGCAGTTACACAGACCGGACTCATAAAAGAGCAGATCGAGGCTCATTTTCCGGATATTCGGGTAGAAATTGTGACAATGAAAACAACAGGCGACCGGATTTTGGACCGGAGTCTGGAACAGATCGGCGGCAAAGGCTTGTTTGTCAAAGAATTGGATCAGGCGTTGCGGGATGGACGGATCGATCTGTCAGTGCACAGCCTGAAAGATATGCCGATGGACATTCCGGAAGACCTTCCGATCCTTGCATACAGTAAGCGTGAAGATCCAAGAGATGTGCTGATCTATCCGAAAGGGCAAAAAGATCTGATTTTAGGTGGAGTGATCGGAACGTCCAGCAAGCGCCGGAGACTGCAGCTTGAGAGGCTGTATCCGGACTGTACATTTCAGGGAATCCGGGGAAACGTGCAGACGAGACTTCGCAAGCTGGAGGAAGAAGGATTTTGCGCTACGGTTCTGGCCGCAGCCGGTTTGAAAAGACTGGGGATGAAATCTTGTATTGGGCGATATTTTTCCTGTGAAGAGGTGATCCCTGCTGCAGGACAGGGTATCCTGGCCGTGCAGGCGAGAGCCGGAGAATATCAAGAGCTCGCAAAATTGCTCAATGATCCACAGTCTGAAGCGGCAGCAAAAGCAGAGCGGGCATTTGTAAAAGCACTGGATGGAGGCTGTACCTCGCCGGTGGCGGCATATGCAGAAATACGGGAATCTCAGTGTCAGCTGACGGGGCTGTACTGGAGGGAGTCAGACGAAAGTTGGTTTGTAGAGAAAATAAGTGGCAGAGTGGGGGAAGCGAGTACATTGGGTGAGAAGCTGGCAGATGAAATGGAAAAAAAGTATGGGAAGGAATCTCCATCCGGCAAGGTATGGCTTGCCGGAGCAGGACCGGGAGATGCATCTCTTTTAACATTAAAAGTGAAAAAATGCATGGATGAGGCAGATGTGATCATTTATGATGCGCTGATCAGTGCAGAAATTTTGAGTATGATACCGGATGGAAAGGAATGGATCTATGTGGGAAAACGTTCCGGTCATCACTGTGTCCGTCAGGAAGAAATCAATCAGATTCTGCTTGGTGAGGCGAAAGCAGGGAAAAAGGTTCTTCGTTTAAAAGGCGGGGATCCGTTTGTATTTGGAAGGGGAGCGGAGGAAGCAGAATGTCTGGAAGCAGAAGGGATTCCGTTTGAAGTGATCCCGGGCGTGACTTCGGCACTTGCAGTTCCGGCGTATGCGGGGATCCCGGTCACTCACCGGGATTATGCATCTTCCTTTCATGTGATTACCGGACATGCAAAGCAGGGCAAGAAAATGGAAATGCCCTATGAAGCCCTTGCAAAGCTGAATGGAACACTGATTTTTTTGATGGGGATCACGGCAATGGGAGAAATCTGCCAGGGACTGATCCAGGCGGGAATGGATGAAAATACACCGGCAGCGGTTCTGGAAAAAGGAACGACATCAAAACAGAGAAGACTTGTCAGCACACTTTGCACACTGGAGAAGGATGCAAAAGCGTTCCAGGTACAGACACCGGCGATCATCCTCGTGGGAAAAGTATGCACATTGGCTGAAAAATTCGACTGGGTATCAGAGCTTCCATTGTGGGGAACACAGATTTTGACGACCCGGCCGAGACAGAATAGTTCCAGACTCTCGGCAAAATTGCGGGAATTGGGAGCGCAGGTGATTGAAATGCCTTCTATTACCACAAGGTCAATCTGGCCAAATGATTCTCTTGGGACAACACTGGAGAGCATCCGGCACAAGGAAGGCGAGCAGTGGCTTGTGTTTACCAGCCCGATCGGAGTACAGACGTTCTGGAAACAGATGCAGATGTTGAAAATGGATGTAAGAAAGGTATTTCTTCCACAGGTAAAAGTTGCGGCGATTGGTTCTGGGACAGCAAGAGAACTGGAACAATTTGGCGTATTTGCAGATGTTGTGCCGGAGACGTTCTGTGCATCAGCGCTTGGAGAGGCAATCGCAAAAGTGGCGTCACCTGAGAGCCGGATTGTATTGCTGCGGGCGAAACAAGGATCAGAAGAGCTGATTCCGCCGTTAAAAAGTGCAGGACTGGTGGTAGAAGATGTGCCGATTTATGAGACAGTCTGTGAATTGCAGGGCATTTTAAAGGAAACCATTGAAAAGATGCAGGCGCAGGGAGAGATCGATCTGGTTACCTTTACCAGTGCATCGACTGTTCGGGGATTTGTTCAGGCACTCCCTGAAGTAGATACTGCCAAAATACAGGCAGTCTGTATTGGAGAACAGACTGCAGCCGAGGCAAAAAAATATGGGATGCAGGTGCAGATTTCAAAGGAGGCATCCGTAGCAAGCATGGTGTCAAAGATTCTGGAACTGGCAGAAAACTAGGGAGGAGAACATGAGGTGGCAAAATACATAGGAAAAAGACTGGCAATGGGGATTCTTTCCTTATTTGTGCTGGCAACTGTCACATTTTTTCTGACCAGAGCAATCCCGGGAAGTCCTTTTCAGGGGGCAAATGTATCGGAAAATGTGCTGCAGATGCTGGAGGAAGAATACGGACTGCATCAGCCGATCGGAGTACAGTATGTGACGTATATGAAACATTTGCTATGCGGAAATCTGGGCTATTCTTATCAGAATCCGTCAGAGTCTGTCATAGAAATCATCCGGAGATCCTGGCCGGTCACTGCAATGATGGGAGGACTGGCAATCCTTTTGGCTCTGGTGGCCGGAATCGGAATCGGAGTCTGGCAGACCTTTTCAAGACACAGGCTGCTTCGGGGAGGCCTTTTTACCGGGACACTGCTGATTGGAGGAATTCCAAATTTTGTAGCGGCACTGTTACTGATGCTGGTGTTTGGAGTCTGGCTGAAATGGCTTCCGGTGAGCGGACTGGACTCCTGGAAAAACTATGTTCTGCCAGTGTGTGCACTGGCGCTGTATCCAGCCTGTTCGCTGGCACGGCTGACAGGAACACTTCTTGCACAGGAAAAAGAAAAAGAGTATGTGCTTTTGGCACATACGAAGGGACTCAGAAAAAGACAGATTCTGTTTACTCATATTTTGCCGCATATCTGGATTCCGGTATTGAATTATCTGGGGCCGGCAAGTGCATTTCTTTTGACCGGAAGTTTTGTGGTGGAGAGTATTTTTACCATTCCGGGGCTTGGCAGGCAGTTTGTAAGTTCCATTGCAAACAGGGATTATACTCTCATTTTGGGGTTGACGATCTTTATGGGGACAGTTGTGATCCTGATCCAGCTGGCAGTGGATCTGCTTTGTGCCTGCATTGATCCGAGAGTACGCAAAAGCTATGTAAATGAAGAGTAACAATACCACAAAGGAGAAACAATGAAGCAGATGAATATGAGAAAAAACGGAAAAATGACGGTGGGAATGCTCCTGCTATTCCTCTGTATTGTTCTGGCTGTATTGGTTCCGGTGCTTGCACCCTGGTCATCCACGGAAATGCATGCGGATATCCGCAATCAGGGAATGTCCTGGCTCCATCCCTTCGGCACAGATAAATTTGGAAGAGATTTGTTTGTGCGGGTATGGTGCGGAGTGCGGATCAGTCTTTGCGTCGGCCTTGCAAGCGCGCTTTTAAACGGGGTACTGGGGGTTTTCTATGGAGCTTTTGCAGGATATGCGGGAAAGACGGTGGATAATCTTCTAATGCGGGTCGCAGATATTGTGGCATCCGTTCCGTCTCTTTTGTATGTGATCCTGCTCATGATGGTGTTAGGTGCAAATGAGACCAGTATTCTTGCTGGACTTTGCATTTCCGGATGGATCGAGACAGCAAGAATTGTAAGAGGAGAAGTGATGCGGATCAAAGAGCGGGAATTTGTTCTGGCTTCCAGGATGGCGGGGGCTGGTTCTCTTCGGATCTTTCTGACGCATCTGCTGCCAAATGCAGCAGGTCCTGTTGTTGTGAGTCTGACGCTGCTCGTGCCGCAGGCAATTTTCACAGAAGCTTTTTTGAGTTTTATGGGAGTTGGGATCCCTGCTCCGAAAGCGAGTCTTGGAACGATGATCCAGGCAGCGAGGAGTCAGATTTTTGTGCATCCTTACCAGATGCTTTTCCCGACTGCTGTGTTGTGTGTCCTCATTTTGTCTCTGCATCTGATCGGAGCAGGACTGGAAGCAAAAATCTGCAGAAGAAGGAAGGGAATGTAAGATGAAGCTGTTAGAAGTAGAAAATCTGACGGTGCAATACCCGGGAGATACCGATCCGGTATGTCAGATCTCCTTTGAGCTGGAGTCGGGGGAACTGCTTGGGATCGCAGGTGCTTCCGGTGCAGGGAAAAGCACGGCAATGCTGGCATTGATGGGACTTTTGCCGGATCAGGTTCAGATAACCAGTGAAAAATTAAAGCAGTATGGAACCAAAGCAATGATCTTTCAGGATGCCTCTGCATCGCTGAACCCTCTGGTTTTGGTTGGAAAACAACTGACAGAGACAATTCGGGCACATCGGAAATGCACCAGAAAAGAAGCCGCAGAGCAGGCGGAAATGCTTCTGGACGAAGTAGGGATTCAAAATCCCGGACAACGGATGAAGCAGTATCCATTTGAACTTTCCGGTGGAATGAAACAGAGAGTGGCGATTGCGATCGCACTTGCCTGCAATCCGGATCTGATCATTGCAGATGAGCCGACGACAGCTCTGGATGTTACTGTACAGAGGCAGATTCTGGATCTGTTAAAGAAAATTGCAAAGGAGACTCATACAGCAATCATACTGGTCAGCCATGATCTGGGGGTGATCATGTCCATGTGCAGTCGGGTGCTGGTGATGAAGGAAGGCCGGATCGTAGAAGGTGGAGATGCGAAACAGATTTTTTATGAACCGGTGCACCCTTATACAAAGGAGCTGTTGGATCGTGCAAGGACACTGTATCAGATGCCGGAGAAAAAAGAGACAGGAGAAGTTATCTTACAGGCACAAAATCTGGGAAGAAGTTTTGTGAACAAATTCATGTTCGGAAAATCTCACTCTTTGGAAGCAGTGGAGCCGTTGTCTTTCCAGATCCAGACAGGAGAAACCTTTGGTCTGGTAGGGGAGAGCGGTTCCGGGAAGACAACCCTTGCAAGAATATTGACGGGGATCATTAAGCAAAGTTGCGGGAGCTTTTCCTGTAAAGGGAAGATCCAGATGATCTTCCAGGACGCCGCTGCCTCTTTTAACCCGGAGTTCTCAGTGGAACGGATTCTGGAAGAGCCTCTGGTGATCCAGAAGGCAGGTTCAAAAAAAGAGCGGGAAAGACAAGTGGAAAAAATGCTCAGACTGGTTCGGATGGAAAAAATCGATGTCAGAAAAGCAACAGCTGCTCTTTCCGGTGGAGAGCGTCAGCGAATTGCAGTGGCAAGGGCGATGCTTTCAAGTCCGGAACTGCTGATCTGTGATGAATCGTTTTCCGCTCAGGATATTCTTACACAGGCTCAGCTTTTAGAATTGCTGGAAGAAATTCAGAAAAAGACAGATCTGGCGTATTTGTTTATTTCCCATGATCTGCATGTGGTCAGAAGAATCAGTCAGAGAATGGGCGTGATGTATCTTGGAAGTATGGTAGAACAGGGAGTGACCGAAGAAATTTACGAGGATCCGTGGCATCCGTATACAAAAGAACTGCTGCGGGCAATGCTGCCGCTTGATCCGAAAAAGGCAGCCAGACAGAAACGGCTGATTTTAAAAGAGACAAGAAATCATTCCCGGGATCTGAAAAAGGGATGCCCATATGCGTCCCGATGTCGGTATGCCATGGAGTGCTGCTACAGGGAAAAGCCCGGAAACTATCGGTTTGGTGATCGGGAAGTACGCTGCTTTTTATACTCGGAAGCGCATACAAAGAAGCGAGCAAAGGATTACCAGATGACTTCACAGATTTAAAAAACGAGAAAATAATGGAGAAGAGCATGAAGAAAAAAATGACAGCGATCGCCCTGTGTCTCTGCATTCTGGCAGGCATGACAGCAGGATGTGCGGCTTCGGACGAGAAGAAGAACTCAACACGTACAGAAAAAGAAATTACGATTGCAGTGAACAGTGAAACTGGCGGGATGGATCCGGCGGGGAATATCGCATTGACGTATCTGTCTTACTCTGTTACAGCATTGGATGAGCTGCTGACATTTGATGAAAATGGGAAAATTGAATACAGGGCAGCACAGTCTTATGAAGTGAATGAAGACTCGACGAAGTGGACATTTCATTTAAGAGAAGGGGCATGCTGGTCAGATGGAACACCGGTGACATCTGCTGATTTTAAAAACACGATCGTGCGGGCACTGGATCCAAAAAGCGGAAGCGGATATGCAAATTATCTGTTTCCGATCGAACAGGCAGAGGAAATCTATGAAGGAAAGGAAGAGATGGAAAGTCTTGGGGTGGAAACACCAGATGACAACACTTTGATTTTTTCTTTGAGTCAGCCTTGTGTGTATTTTCTGGAGCTTCTTCGTCTCCCGGTGTATACCCCATCCTGCAGTAGATATGCAAAAGAAACAGGAAGCGGCTGGGATAAAAATCCAGAGACCAGCCTGTCAAACGGACCATTTTGTCTTGAAAAATATGTACCGGAGCAATATTTTGTGCTGAAGAAAAATGAGCACTACTGGAATGCAGATGCCGTGCATCTGGAGCGGATCACCTATCGTTTTTTTGAAGAGCAGCAGGCAATGGTCAGCGCCTATGAAACAAAAGAAGTTGATGTAGCAGTGTCTCTTCCTTCGATTGTCATGGAGATGTATCGGGGACAAGAAGACCTTGTTGTGACAGACAATATTGCCACACGTTATATATATCCGAATCTGGAGGTAAAGCCTTTGGATGATGTTCGTGTCAGAGAGGCGATCAATCTCGCGATCAATCGGGAAGAGTTGTGCAAAATGGTGGGGGAGGATACCGAACCGACTGTGAATTTTGTGGCAAAACGTATGAAAAACAATACGACTGGTCAGTATTTTGTAGAAGAGGAGAAGCCGCCATTTGAAGAAAATGTGAAGAAAGCAAGAGAGCTGCTTTCTCAGGCGGGGTATCCGGATGGGAAGGGATTTCCGATTCTGACATACAAGTACCCGTCTCTGGAATTAGATGCAGATACGGCACAGGTTGTACAGGAGCAGCTCAAGCAGAATCTGAATATAGAAATCCAACTGGAAGCACAGGAGTTACAAACCAATTATGCAACAAGAAGAGCGGGAAAATTCGATCTCTGCCGGATGAACTGGACAGCAGATTTTGCAGATCCGTATACCTATCTGTCCATGCTGTTGTCCAATGGAACGTATAACTGCAGTGGAGTACGGGATGCAGTCTATGACCGTCTGGTTGAGGCGTCCAATGTGGAAACAGATCCTGTGAAGCGAAATACACTGCTCCACGAAGCGGAACAGTGGGCAGTGGGAGAACAGTTTTATATCATTCCGTTGTTTTCCATGAAAAGCTGTAATCTGATCCGGCCGGATATCACTGGTGTCAGTCAGATTCCGGCAACAGGAGCACTGGAATATCGATATGCAGATGTGAAAGGAGACTGAGATGTTTCATGTAGTGACAGGCGGGAGCGGAAGCGGGAAATCTGCTTATGCAGAAGCGCAGGTTTGCATTCTGAAAGAACAGACGGATTCCCGTCATATGTATTATCTTGCAACCATGGTTCCATATGGAGAAGAAACCAGACAAAAGATTTTGCGTCACAGGCAGATGCGCAGTGGGAAAGGGTTTGAAACGATAGAATGCTTCACCGATCTCAAACAACTTGTACAGACGGATCCACGTCTGAATCAAGGGGCAGAAAATGAAGGAATCTGTGTTCTTTTGGAATGTATGTCCAATCTGGCTGCAAATGAGCTGTATCTGGATACGGGAGCAAAAAGCCAGACAGAAGAAGCGGTTCTCGAAGGAATCCGAATGTTAAAAAAACGATGCAGGGGACTTGTGGTCGTGACAAATGAAGTGTTTTGTGACCTGCCCCCGGATACAGAAGAAATGAAGGAATATTTGCGTGTTCTGGGAAGGATCAATTGTCGGATGGCACAGGTGGCAGACCGGGTGACAGAAGTTGTTTATGGAATACCAGTGGAGGTAAAAAAGAAATGAAAATGGTAATCGGAGGGGCATATCAGGGGAAAGAAGAATATGCAAGACAGGAGTATCCAGAGATACAGTGGATTGATGGGGCATTCTGTGAATTTGGAGAAATTTTTTCCTGTGCAGGAATCCTTCATTTTGACGAATACATCAGGCGCTGGTTACTGAAAAATGAGGCAGAGCATGCAGCGGATCTGGTAGAGCAGATGGCAGAACAGAATCCAGAGCTGATCATCGTAACAACAGAGATCGGATGCGGTCTTGTTCCGATCGATGCAAGGGAAAGACAGTACAGGGAGTGTGTCGGAAGGATCTGCACCAATCTGGCTGCTCATGCAGAGCGGGTAGATCGGGTACAATGTGGGATCGGAAGCAGGATTAAATAAAGGAGGAAATACACAGATGAAGATAGAAGTGGAAAATGTATTGCCGCAGGACATTGAAAAAAGAAGTTTTGAGATCATCACAGAAGAAATGGGAGAAATCAGTCTGATTCCAGGAACAGAGCCCATTGTAAAGCGTTGCATTCATACAAGTGCAGATTTTGATTATGCACAGAATTTGAAGTTTTCAGAAGGCGCCGTACAAAAGGCAATGGATGCAATCCGTGACGGAGCGTGGATCGTGACCGATACACAGATGGGAAAATCTGGGATTAATAAGAAAAAACTGGCGCAGTACGGCGGAGAAGTATGCTGCTTTATGTCCGATGAAGAGACTGCAGATATGGCAAAAAAGCAGGGGACAACGCGTGCAGCGGCCAGTATGGAACGTGCAGCACAGATGGATAAAAAACTGATCTTTGCAATTGGAAATGCACCGACTGCATTGATCCGTCTCTATGAGATGATTCGGGAAGGACAGTTAAAACCAGAACTGATCATTGGGGTTCCGGTGGGATTTGTCAATGTCGTACAGTCCAAGGAATTGATCCTGTCCCTGGAGGATACGCCGTATATTGTAGCACAGGGGCGAAAGGGAGGAAGCAACATTGCAGCATGTATCTGTAATGCACTTTTGTATATGATGGATGAAAAAAAGTGACAGAGGAGAGCAACAGATGAGTGGATATTATTTCCCAATGTTTGTGGATATTTCAAAAAAGAGGATTCTTGTGATCGGTGGCGGGAAAATTGCGGCAAGAAGAGTGCGTACCTTGCTGAAATTTGCAGAGCATATTGAGGTGACAGCACCTGAAGTTTGCGATGAAATGAAGGCAATTCTGGAAGAAGAGACAACGAAGGAAGAGCCTCAGGTAGTGTGGAATGCCCGCAAAATCATAGAGGAAGATCTGGATGGGACTTCTCACTTTCTGGATGGAGCAGACATTGTACTGACTGCGACAGATGATCGGGAATTAAATCAAACAATCGTAAGTGTGTGCAGAATACGCAATATTTTAGTAAACACGGCGGATGATAAATCTCTGTGCGATTTTTATTTTCCTGCAGTGACAGAAAAAGATGGTGTCGTGATCGGGATGAATTCCGGCGGCAAAAGTCCAAAGATGGTGAAAAAAATTCGGGAATATCTGGAGAAATACTGCTGAAATGTTCAGGAAACAGGACGATCCCAGTCATTTTGAAACAGGGAATGGGATTATTTTATGCAGGCTTGCATTGAACAATGCAGTACAATGTGATAAAATATTAACAAAAAATCACATCAAAAGATAGCAGGAGGAATTGACAGATGGCAAAAGTATTGATCAGCCCTGGAAAATATGTACAGGGTGCAGGCGAAATGAAAAAATTGGGAGAATATGCTCAGAATTATGGAAAGAAAGCTCTGATCCTGATCAGCAAGGGTGGATACAAGCGAATTGGAGCGATGGTAGAACAAAGTTTTGAAGGAAAAGAATGTGAGTATGTTTTTGATTACTTCAATGGTGAGTGCAGTAAGAAGGAAATTGCCCGTCTGGGAGAAATTGTGAAAAAAGAAGCGTGCGACGTTGTGATCGGCATTGGAGGAGGCAAGATCTTTGATACTGCAAAGGCCGTTGCATATTATGAAAAGACACCGGTTTTAATTTGTCCGACGATCGCTTCTACCGATGCACCATGCAGCGCACTTTCGGTAATATATACAGAAGAAGGAGTTTTTGAGGAGTATTTATTCCTTCCATCCAATCCGGACATGGTGATGATGGATACAGAAATTATCGCAGAGTCTCCGGTTCGTCTTACGGTTGCCGGAATGGGTGATGCGCTTGCTACTTATTTTGAAGCCAGAGCATGTAAGAATTCAGATGTGGCATCTTGTGCAGGCGGAAAGATTACCGGAGCAGCGATGGCGCTTGCAAAATTATGTTTTGATACATTGATGGAAGAAGGTGTAAAAGCAAAACTGGCTCTGGAAGCAGGTGCATGTACAGAATCAGTAGAGAAAGTGATTGAGGCTAATACACTGTTGTCTGGAATCGGATTTGAAAGCGGCGGACTTGCAGGTGCTCATGCCATTCACAATGGTCTGACGGTTCTGGAAGAATGTCACCATATGTATCATGGAGAAAAGGTAGCCTTTGGAACGATCACACAGCTGGTACTTGAGAATATTCCATCAGAAGAACTGCAGCAGGTGATCGACTTCTGTATTGAATGTGGACTGCCGGTTACGTTAGAACAGCTTGGAGCTGGCAAGATTACAGAAGATCAGTTGATGCAGGTAGCAGAGGCAGCCTGTGCCGAGACAGATACTCTGCATAATATGCCATTTGAAGTGACACCGAAGACCGTGGCAGATGCGATCAAAGCAGCAGATGCCTATGGTCATTATTTCCTCGGAGAGTAGAGAATCGATTTCAGCAATAAATGACAGCGGATGCCGCTCCCGGCGAAAGTCGGGATGGCATTCGCTTTTTTCTGTGTTATAATAAAAGTCCAGAAATACAACAGGAGAAGGACGATTTATGAATCAGATCATACAGGCAGTTCTGGGAGCATTTTCGAACCAGAGTATTGAAATAAAGACAGCCAGAAAGCTGGCAGATTTAAAAAAGTTAGATCCCGTACATCTGTGGGCGGAAAAAGAAGATATTCTGATAAAAACAGAGTATGAAAAAATCCCGCTGCGACTTTATTTCCCTTCAAAAGAGGAAAAAAGCCAGAAAGATTCCACCACTTCTGTGATCTTTTTTATTCATGGGGGCGGCTGGTCCACAGAAAGCGTACAGAATTATGACAGAATTTGCAGTATGCTTTCCAAAGCAGTTGGAAAGATCGTTGTGTCGGTTGAATATCGTCTTGCACCAGAACATCCATTTCCGGCTGGACTGGAAGACTGCTATCTGGCAGCAAGGGCATTGTACCATGGAAAAATTTTTCCAAAGATAGATCACAGACAGATTTCGGTCATGGGGGACAGTTCAGGGGGAAATCTGGCAGCAGCGTTGTGTCTGTTGGCAAGGGACCGAGGTGAATTTCATGTTCATAAGCAGATTTTGATTTATCCGGCAGTCAATAATTGCTATACATTGGATTCTGTGTATGATTCCATTCGAGAAAACGGGGAAGGATATTTGCTGACAAGGGGAAAAATGTATGATTATCTGCAGCTTTATATTGGAAAGCCTGAAGATCTGCAAAATCCGTATGTAGCGCCTGTGCTGGCTGAAAATCTGAAAAATATGCCGGAGACATTATTGTTGAGTGCGGAGTTCGATCCTCTCAGAGATGAGGGGGAAGATTATGCAAAAAAACTCAAGGAAGCAGGAAATATGGTTTTGTCTTATCGAATGAAAGGCGCATTTCATGGCTATTTTGCGTTGGGTTCATCCCGGCTTCATGTGGAGGAGAGTTTTGCATATATTGATCATTTTTTGCGGGAGGGGTAAACATGCAGAAAAAGAAACGTTCGCAGTGGAGAAAACTGGACAATGCAGCGCAGGCATTTCCGGCGGCAACCGGGAAAAAAGATACTCGGGTATTTCGGATGTATTGTGAATTAAAAGAAGATGTGAAAGAAGAGACTCTTCAAAAAGCGGTGGAGCGTACATTGGAAAAATATCCCCTGTATTGTTCGGTTCTCAGAAAAGGCTTGTTCTGGTTTTATATGGAACAGCGCAATTTAAAGCCAAAAGTCAAGGCAGAAGACCGTCCGCCTTGCAGTGGTTTGTATGTACCGGATCAGAAGAGTTTTCTGTTTGAAGTTTCTTACTATCAAAAAAAGATCAATCTGGAAGTGTTCCACTGTCTGACGGATGGAACCGGCGCATTGAACTTTTTGAAGGAATTGGTGCGCAACTATTTGGTGATTCAGTATCCTTCGATTCCATTTCCGTCTCTTTCAGAAGAAGAGATCTCCACAGAGAGTGATCATGAAGAAGACAGTTTTTCCCAGTATTATTCCAGAGCAGATCATGGAACCATGAAGAAGAGCAGACCTGCATTTCAGTTGAAGGGGGAACGGCTGGAGCAGGAAGAAATGTCAATTCTGGAATTGATTCTTTCTGCAGAAGAGGTGCACAGAAAAGCCAAATCATATGGAGTGTCTGTTACGGTATTTCTTTCGGCGGCACTTCTTTGTGCAATCCATGAAGAGATGCCAAGGAGCCAGATGAAAAAGCCTGTGACGTTGATGGTACCCGTGAATTTGCGAAATTATTTTCCGTCCTCTTCCATGACGAATTTTTTCGGATGGATCGAAGCAGGGCAAGTGTTTGAAGAGACTACGAGATTTGAGGAAGTGTTACAGAATCTGCAGCAGATTTTTCAGACAGAGCTTGTGAAAGAACGGATTGCAGACAATATGAACCGATTGGTGCGACTCGAAAAAAATCCTCTTCTTCGGGCAGTTCCCCTGGAGATAAAAAATTTGTTTCTGATGGCGGGAACGACACTTGGAGGAAGAAGCATCTCCGCAATCTATTCCAATATTGGGAGGATTCAGCTTCCGGATATCTTCGATTCTTATATTGACTCTTTTGGATTCTTTACAAGTACGGATAAGCTGCAGATGTGCTCCTGCTCTTATGGTGACACATTGCGTCTTGGTATTACATCTAAAATACTCAGCAGCAACATTCAGCGGAATTTTCTGCGAATCCTGAAAGAGGAAGGAATTCACGTAACAGAGCAGAAAAATGATTTTCCAGGGTATCAGGAAAAAAAACCAGGTTTGATGCAAAAGAGCATGCAGATCTTTACATTTTTGTGTATTGCTGCGGTTGTGCTCAGCTGGATGGTAAATCTGATGCTTCCATCTGGGTTTTTATGGGCAGGATTTGCAAGCGGAGGTGTTCTTTGTACGTGGCTGATCGTGCTGGTGGGATATAAAAAGCGAAGAAATCTGTTGAAGAATGGAATGTGGCAGCTGCTGCTGATATCTGTAGCAGGGCTTTTGTGGGATGCGATCACCGGCTGGCATGGATGGGCAATTGATTTTGTACTGCCTCTGGCATCTCTGGTTATTTTGGCAGGTATGTCCGTGGTGGCAAAGGTATGCCGTCTGGAGGAGAATGAGTATTTATTTTACCTGGTTCAGATTGGTGCTTTTGGATGCATTCCGGGAATCCTTCTGGCACTGGATCTGGTTCAGATCCGGTATCCGTCATTGCTTTGTACGGGAATCAGCATTCTGCTACTGGCAGGGATTGCAGTATTTCGGGGAAAATCCCTGATTCGGGAAATTCAAAAGAAATTCCGTGTTTAAAAGATGGAAAATTACATAGAGAGTATGAATCTTATGACCGGGGAGAGAATCGAAAGCAGATTCTCTTCCCGGTTGATTTGTGTTACAACGTGTGTGTAAATTTATGTAAAATATAATTTTTACTTGAAATATACCCCGATAGGGTATATACTTCATGTAAGAAATGAGGTGATGTAAGAAATATGGAAGAACAGAAAGAATGCTGTTGTCATGCAAAGAAAAAAGAAAGAACAGAAAAAGAATATAAAAATCTGATTCATCGTCTGAACCGGATTGAAGGGCAAGTACGGGGAATCAAAAAAATGGTGGAAAATGATGCGTACTGTACAGATATTCTGATTCAGGTTTCAGCAGTCAATGCAGCGTTGAACAGTTTTAATAAAATTCTCCTTGGGAATCATATCAGAACCTGTGTGGCAGAGGATATTCGGGAGGGGAAAGAAGAGACCATCGATGAGTTGGTGGCAACACTTCAAAAACTGATGAGATAAAAGGAGGTGGTACAATGAAACAGTATCGTGTAGAAGGGATGAGCTGTGCGGCATGCAGTGCAAGAGTGGAAAAAGCAGTTTCCAAAGTTTCGGGAGTTACATCATGTTCCGTCAGTCTTTTGACAAATTCGATGGGGGTGGAAGGAGATGTGAAGGAGGAAGAGATTCTCAAAGCAGTCGAGCAAGCAGGATATGTGGCCTCCGTAAAAGATGGGCAGACAGCAAAACAGGCAGGACCTACAGAAGATGATTTCCTGAAAGACAAAGAGACACCGATTCTGAAAAAACGGCTGATTTTATCATTTTGCTTTTTGATTCCTCTGATGTATCTTTCGATGGGGCATATGATGTGGAATTGGCCATTGCCGGAGATTTTGTCGGAGAATCATGTGGCAATGGGAATTTTGCAGCTTTTGTTGACAGGCTGTGTGATGATCGTCAATCAGAAATTTTTTGTCAGCGGGATTCAAAGTTTACTGCACGGGGCACCGAATATGGATACTTTAGTTGCACTCGGATCCGGGGCTTCGTTTGGATATAGTCTGTATGCATTATTTGCAATGACAGATGCACAGATGCGTCAGGATATGTCAGGGGTGATGTCCTATATGCATGAGTTTTATTTTGAATCAGCAGCGATGATCCTGACATTGATCACAGTTGGAAAGATGCTGGAAGCACGGTCCAAAGGAAAGACAACAGATGCACTGAAGGGGCTGATGCGCCTGGCACCAAAGACTGCAGTTGTGCTTCGAAAAGGACAGGAAGAAACGGTCTCCATTGAACAAGTTAGAAAAGGGGATGTGTTTGTTGTTCGGCCCGGGGAACATATACCTGTGGATGGAATTGTGCTGGAAGGAAACAGTGCGATTGATGAATCTGCACTGACAGGAGAGAGTATTCCTGTAGACAAAAAGGCAGGAGATATTGTGTCGGCTGCAACGCTGAATCAGTCAGGATATATCCGTTGTGAGGCGTCGCGTGTCGGAGAGGATACAACACTGTCTCAGATCATCCAGATGGTCAGTGATGCAGCTGCAACAAAGGCGCCCATCGCCAAGGTGGCAGATAAGGTATCTGGCATTTTTGTTCCCGCAGTGATCCTAATCGCAGTTTTTACATTTCTGATATGGATGCTGGCAGGAGAAAGTGTGGGATTTGCGCTTGCAAGAGGAATTTCTGTTCTTGTGATCAGTTGTCCTTGTGCACTTGGGCTTGCTACGCCGGTTGCGATCATGGTAGGAAGTGGGAAAGGTGCAAAAAACGGTGTGATGTTCAAAACTGCTGTCTCTCTGGAGGAGACTGGAAAAGTGGAGATCGTGGCATTGGATAAGACGGGAACGATCACGAGAGGAGAACCAAAAGTAACGGATGTGATACCAGAACACGAGATGGGAAGAGAAAGGCTTCTTCAGATCGCATATGCATTGGAAAAGAAGAGTGAGCATCCATTGGCAAAAGCAGTTTTGGATTATGTGAAAGAACAGAATCTATCCGACGCCATCGAGATCAGTGAATTTCAGGCGATACCGGGAAATGGACTTTCCGGAATGTTTAAAGGTCAGAAATTTACTGGTGGAAATCTGAAATTTATCCGACAGTATGCCGAGGTCTCAAAGCGTCTGGAGGAAGAGGCAAAAAATCTGGCGGATCAGGGAAAAACGCCATTATTTTTTGCAAAAGATGAAGAATTCCTTGGAATGATCGCAGTGGCAGATGTGATAAAAGAAGACAGTCCGCGAGCGGTAAAGGAACTGCAGAATATGGGAATCCAGGTAGTTATGCTCACAGGAGATAATGAACAGACTGCCCGTGCGATCGGAGTACAGGCAGGCGTGGATGAAGTCATTGCAGGGGTATTGCCGGAAGGAAAAGAAGAAGTGATTCGCAGGCTGAAAAAACAAGGCAAAGTGGCAATGGTTGGCGATGGAATCAATGATGCTCCGGCGCTGACAAGAGCAGATATGGGAATTGCGATCGGTGCAGGAACGGATATTGCAATTGATGCGGCAGATGTGGTTTTGATGAAGAGCAGGCTTACAGATGTTCCGGCGGCAATTCGCTTGAGTCGGGCAACGCTTCGCAATATTCATGAAAACTTATTCTGGGCATTTATTTACAATGTAATCGGTATTCCGCTGGCAGCGGGAGTCTGGTATCCTATGTTTGGATGGAAACTAAATCCAATGTTTGGAGCAGCAGCAATGAGTTTGTCCAGCTTTTGTGTTGTAACCAATGCACTTCGTCTCAACTGGTTCCGTATGCAGGATGCTACAAGAGACCGAAAGATAAGAACAAAGAAGAAACAGGAGGAAAGAAGAATGGAAAAAACAATGAAAATTGAAGGAATGATGTGTGGACACTGTGAGGCGTCTGTGAAAAAAGCGCTGGAGTCACTTGCAGAAGTGGAAGCGGCAGACGTAAGCCACGAAAAAGGCATAGCAATTGTGACACTGAACGAAGAAGTTTCAGATGAGGTACTCAAAAAAGCAGTGGAAGATAAGGATTATACGGTAGTGGAAATTTGTTAAAAAGGAAACCATATTAACAGGGCAGTTGTGACTCATGTGAGTTGCACCTGCCCTGTTAATATGGTTTCCAAAAAAAGAAGCTCTTTATAGAAGCTGTTCAAAGGTATCATAAAATCCCGGATAGGAAACATCGATACAATGACTGTCTAAAATTTTAGTGCGTCCTTCGGCAACAAGCGCTGCAATGCTGAATGCCATAGCAATTCTGTGATCCAGAAGAGTGTGGATTGTGGCGCCTTTTAATTCCTGTCCTCCCTTGATCACCATACCATCGTCTGTCGGGAGAACACTGCACCCCATAGCAAGCAGATTATCGGTCACTGTCTCAATCCGGTCGGTTTCTTTTACACGGAGTTCTGCAGCATCACGAATAATGGTGGTGCCTTCTGCACAGGCAGCCATAACAGCGATGATCGGAATCTCGTCAATCAGGGTTGGGATAATTTCTCCATGGATCGAAATTCCGTGTAAATGGCTGCTTCGCACCAGGATATCTGCCATTTTTTCTCCGGCTTCTGTGCGTTCATTGAGCAAGGTGATATCACCGCCCATATCTTCACATACTTTCAAAAATCCCGCACGAGTAGGGTTGATGCCGACATTTTTTACTAAAATTTCAGAATCCGGAACCAAAAGACCTGCTGCAATAAAATAAGCAGCAGAAGAGATATCTCCCGGAACCGTGATTTTTTGACCATACAATTCCCGGCACGGCTGGAGGACAGCTGTTGCTTGTAAACCGGCCAGCTGATGGACTGTTCGGATATCTGCACCAAATTCTTTGAGCATCAGTTCGGTGTGGTTTCTTGACAGGATGGGTTCTGTTACAGAAGTCTCACCATCTGCATAAAGTCCTGCCAGAAGAAGACAGGATTTGACCTGAGCAGAAGCAATCGGAGATGTATAATGAATTCCGTGTAACTTTCCAGGCTCGATTCGCAAAGGGGCACAGTCATTGTCATGCAGGCTGGAAATATGAGCTCCCATCTGTGTCAATGGTTCCATAATCCGCTTCATAGGACGGGAATTTAAAGAATCGTCTCCGGAAAGTGTGGAAGAGAAAGATTGTCCTGCAAGAATTCCGGAAATCAGACGTGTTGTAGTTCCGCTGTTTTTTACCTGCAGGGTTTCTGCCGGGGCGGCAAGTCCGTGAAGCCCTTTCCCATGTACCAGAATTCGATCCTTGTATTCTGTGATCTCAACCCCCATCTTCCGAAAACAATCGATGGTGGCAAGACAGTCCGCGCCGCTGAGAAAGTTGTGAATCTCAGTGACACCATCTGCAATAGAGCCGAACATCACGCTGCGGTGAGAAATAGATTTGTCACCGGGAATAGAAACTTCCCCTTTTAATCCTGTAATACTTGTCAATTCCATAGTGTTAGTTCCTTTCTTTAAACTTCATATACAATATACCTGTATTTTTGAAGAAGTGCGGCTGCTTTTACAGAGGCAGCTTCTTCATAAAATTCAATGCGCAGTACCCCTTCTTCAAATTCCCGGTTATGAATGATCCCGATATTTTTGATACTGATATTGTTACTGGCAAGAATGGTTGCAATGGTTGCGATTCCTCCTGCCTCGTCAATGATGTCACAATACAGAGCAAAATTCTTCTTGATGGGGCCTGCGGAGTGATCCGGCATGGAATCCCGGTAATCTTTGGAGGTCTCAAAAAGTGAGAACAGTTCGTGTTCACTGCCTGTATCAATGGAAACTTTGGCGTGCTGGAGCTCGGCAATGTAGGCGTCCAGAATTTGCGAGATATTATTCTTATTTTTCAGGCAGATCTGCTGCCACATGATCGGAGAGGAAGATGCAATCCTGGTAATATCCTTAAATCCGCCGGCAGCAAGAAGTTTCATCAGTTCGTCTTTTGTATCACTGCTTTTGACAAAGTTGACCAGACAGGCAGCTATGATATGAGGCAAGTGACTGATCGTTCCGGTGATCGTATCGTGCAGCCGGTAATCGAGTACGATAGGAAGCGCTTTTAAAGATGCCACAAAGGTACGGTAGTCTTCCAGCTTTTGAGAGGAAACTTTATCAGAAGGCGTCAGAATATAATACGCATTTTCAATCAGATGCGCTTTGGAATTGGAAAATCCACTTTTTTCGGAACCGGCCATAGGATGTCCGCCGATAAAATTGGATTCCAGACCAAGCCGGATGATCTCATCATGAATTGCGGTCTTGACGCTGCCAACATCTGTCAGGATACAATCCGGAGAAATCAGGTCTTTTAATTGAACCAGATAAGTATTGTTATAAGAAATCGGTGCACAGAGAAAAATGTAAGAACACCGTGAAAACTGTTCATCGATGGCGGTGCACGAAACGTCGATGGTTCCATCCTGCAGTGCCAGGGCAAGTGTCTCCCTATTTTGATCAAAAGCCAGAATCTGATAGTCCGGATAATACTGGCGGATTGCTTTGGCAATGGAGCCGCCGATCAATCCAAGGCCGATAAATCCAATGGAGGTGCTTGATTTTGTCTGCATAATTTTATGTCCTTTCTCAATAAACTGGCTGATGGGAAACTGCAAGCCATCCGTACAGTCCCAAGAAGCATATATGAAATATTTTAGCATTTTAAACTGTAAAAGTAAATCAGAAATAAGTTGTTAAAAATAAATAAAATAGTTGTAATCTAAACGAAATTTTAGTACAATATACACATAGCACGTGAGTCGGCAGAAAAGCTGCCGGAACATGAAGAGAATAACAACATAAGGAGGCAGCACTATGAAAGTTTACAGAACGGATGAGATTAGAAACGTAGTATTGCTTGGCCACGGTGGCAGCGGCAAAACAAGTCTTGCAGAGGCGATGCTTTATGTATCAGGAGCAGTCAATCGTATGGGAAAGATTTCGGAATCCAATACGACAAGTGATTTTGATAAAGAAGAGCAGAAGCGTGGTTTTTCTATTAGCACAAGTTTGATCCCGATCGAATGGGAGAAAGCAAAGATCAATATTCTGGATACTCCTGGATATTTTGATTTTGTCGGTGAAGTAGAAGAAGCTGTAAGTGCGGCAGATGCTGCAGTTATCGTGGTTTCCGGAAAGGCCGGCGTACAGGTCGGTACAGAAAAAGCATGGGAGCTTTGTGATAAGTATAATCTTCCACGTATGGTCTATGTGACAGAAATGGATATGGACGATGCAAGTTTCCGTCAGGTTGTGGAGGATCTGACAACCAGATACGGCAAAAAGATCGCACCTCATTTCCAGCCGATCCGTGAGAATGAAAAGCTGGTCGGATACATCAATATTATTAAAAATGCCGGCAGACGTTATACGGGGATTGGCCAGAGAGAAGAGTGCGAGATTCCGGAATATTGTCTTCCAAACTTGAAAATCTTGAGAGATTCTCTGATGGAAGCAGTTGCAGAGACCAGTGAAGAATTTATGGATCGTTATTTTGAGGGAGATGAATTCTCAATCGAAGAGATTCGAGCAGCAATGCGTACGGAAGTGATGGATGGGGACATCGTTCCGGTTGCTATGGGATCGAATATACAGGCACAGGGTGTTGCCAATCTGCTTTCGGATATTGTACGGTTTTTCCCAAGTCCGGATAAAAGAAGCTGTGCCGGTATCCACAGAACCAAGAGCGAAATTTATGAGGCCAATTACGATTTTGCAAAGGCAAAGTCTGCATATGTATTCAAAACAATGGTAGATCCATTTATCGGAAAATATTCATTTATCAAGGTATGTTCAGGAGTGCTCAAAGGGGATGATGTACTCTACAATGCGGATGCAGATGCAGAGGAAAAACCTGGTAAACTGTATACGATGTGCGGCAACAAGCCGACAGAAGTAGCCGAACTTTTTGCAGGGGATATTGGAGCAATTGCGAAACTTGGAAATACCAAGACCGGCGATACGCTTTCCACAAAAAATACGCCAATTTCTTATTCCAGAACAGACTATTCTGTTCCTTATACATATATGAGATATAAGACATTGACCAAAGGCGACGAAGATAAGGTGTCTCAGGCATTGCAGAAGATGATGGCAGAGGATGTAACTCTTAAGGCGGTCAACGACAGTGAGAACAGACAGTCACTTCTGTATGGTATGGGAGACCAGCATCTGGAAATTGCAGCCAGCAAACTTGCAGCCAGATATAAAGTTGAGATCAAACTGGAGACACCGAAAGTGGCATTTCGAGAGACAATCCGCAAGAAATCTGATGTGGATACAAAATATAAAAAACAATCCGGAGGACATGGACAGTATGGTCATGTAAAGATGCGCTTTGAACCATCCGGTGATCTGGAGACACCTTATGTGTTTGAAGAAGAAGTTGTGGGAGGTGCTGTCCCTAAAAATTACTTCCCGGCAGTAGAAAAAGGGCTTCAGGATTCAGTGGTGAAAGGGCCGCTGGCAGGATATCCGGTAGTTGGAGTGAAAGCAGTTCTTTATGATGGATCTTATCATCCGGTAGATTCTTCTGAAATGGCATTTAAGACGGCAACGATCCAGGCGTTTAAGAAAGGATTTATGGAGGCTGGTCCGGTTCTTCTGGAGCCAATAGCATCTCTGAAGGTAACGGTGCCGGATGACTATACAGGGGATGTGATGGGAGATCTGAATAAGAGAAGAGGACGTGTTCTTGGTATGACACCAGTCAGTGGTGGAAAACAGATCATAGAAGCAGACATTCCGATGACAGGATTGTTTGGATATTGTACCGTTCTTCGTTCTATGACCGGAGGAAGAGGTACCTATGAGTACCAGTTTGCAAGATATGAACAGGCGCCATCGGATGTACAGGAAAAAGAAATTGCGGCAAGAGCTGCAGAAGAAAAATAAAACCAGGAAAAATCGGGCGAAATCAGCACTTGTTTTTATGAGTGCTGATTTTGTCTATATGATGCCTTTTGGTTAAGAAAATGCCCAAAATTGGGACAAAATGTAGAAATTATATAAAAATCATATTAAGATTGTTCCTGCGGTGTTAAAATGATATAATAAAATACGTTTTAGAAATCAAATGTAAGAAGAGAGAGGACTTAGGGGACAGATGAAGATTGTAATCATAGGAGACGGTAAGGTCGGCTACAAACTGGCCAGACAGTTGTCCGCAGAAAAATACGATGTAATTCTGATCGATAATAATGAAGAGAAACTACGCAAATCCATTGAAAAGATGGATGTTTTTTGTGTTGCGGGAGAAGGAGGCAGCGTGGAGGTACAGCAAAGAGCTGATGTGCCACATGCAGATCTCGTGATCGCATGTACATCTACAGATGAGTGCAATATGCTCAGTTGTCTGATCGCACGACGATTGGGAGCACGTCATACCATTGCAAGAGTGAGAAATCCGATTTATTATAAGCAGATTGATTTCCTGAAAAAGGATCTGCATTTGAGTATGGTTGTAAATCCGGAATTGATCGTTGCAGGAGATATTACCCGTCTGTTATTGTTTCCAGACGCAAGTAAAGTAGAGACATTTGTAAAAGGAAGAGTGGAACTTGTTGAATTCCCGATTCATTGCGGCAAGTTGGAAGGATTATCTTTATCAGAATTATACGCACGTTTTCAGGTTCAGGTGTTGGTCTGTGCGGTAGAGTCGGATGAAAAGGTTTTGATTCCAGATGGAGATTACATCTTAAAAGAAGGAGATAAATTACATATTGCAGCTTCTCATCAGAATATGGAGCAGTTTTTTAAAAAGATTGCTTTGAGAAGAGAGAAAATCAAAAATGTAATGATCTGCGGTGGCGGGCGAGTTGCTTATTATCTGGCAAGCCAGTTGGGAAGTCTTGGAATGAATGTCAAGATTATTGAAAGAGATCGCAATCGATGTGAAGAATTGTGTGAACTGCTTCCAAAAACAACGATTATCAATGGAGATGCTACAGAGCATGATCTTTTGATAGAAGAGGGAATTGAAAAAACGGATGCATTTATTGCATTGACCGGAATGGATGAAGAAAACATTATCATGGCGCTGTTTGCTTCAAAACAGAATGTTTCGAAAGTAATCGTAAAAATCAATGAAGACAGGAGAGCTATGATGATCGATGAGCTTGGCCTGGACAGTATTGTATCTGCGAAAACAGCAACAGCAGATGCAATTCTTGGCTATGTACGTGCGAGAAGAAATTCTCAGAGCAGTGCCAATGTGGAAACGATGTACCAGCTGCTGGATGGAAGAGTTGAGGCACTGGAGTTTATTGTAAAATCCGACAATACCTATACGGGAATTGCGCTTAAAGATCTGAAATTGAAAGCAAACAATATCATTGCCTGCATAGCGCGGGATAGAAGGATTATTATTCCAAACGGAGATGACTGCATTCAGGTGGGTGACAGTGTAGTTATTATCACCATGACGAAACAGATCCGAGATCTGGAAGATATTTTGGTGAAGAGGTAATGAGATGAATATTAGAATGATTGTTTATATGATAGGCAGAATGTTGGGAGTGGAAGGACTCCTTCTTCTTGTGCCTGCTTTTGTTTCTTTTCTGTACAAAGAACAGAGTGGAATTGCATTTTTGCTGACAGCGGGTCTTCTTTTTATAGTTTTTCTGCTGGTAGGCAGGAAAAAGCCCGGTGATACGAGTATCTATGGAAAAGAAGGGCTCGCACTGGTTGGAATGGCGTGGCTTTTGTGGTCTTTATTTGGCGCATTGCCGTTTTTTCTTTCTGGATCCATTCCAAATTATCTGAATGCTTTTTTTGAAACGGTTTCCGGATTTACCACAACAGGTTCTACCATTTTGACTGATATTGAAGCTCTTCCGCAGGGAATGTTGTTCTGGAGAGCGCTCACACACTGGGTAGGCGGTATGGGGGTGCTGGTATTTGTTATGGTGCTTTTGAGTCTGGATGATGATGGATCGATGTATCTGATGCGGGCTGAAGTACCTGGACCTGAGGCGGATAAGCTTGTGCCGAAAGCACGCAGTACAGCAAGAATTTTATATCTGATGTATTTGATCCTGACAGTGGCAGAAGTGATTTTTCTTTTGTTTGGCGGGATGAATCTCTATGATGCATTGATTCATTCCTTCAGTACGGCAGGAACAGGCGGATTTTCCAATAGAAATGCAAGTGTCAGTCACTATGACAGTGCCTATATAGATGGTGTGATTACAGTGTTTATGATTCTGTTTGGAATTAACTTCAATATTTATTTTGCGATGTATCTTAAAAATTGGAAGAGTGCATGGAAAAATGAAGAGGTCCGTACATATCTTGGGGTGATCGCAGCAGCTACGGTGATGATTACAGTGAATATTTACCATATATATGGAAATGTGGCAGAAGCGTTTCGGTATTCTTCTTTTCAGGTAGCATCAATCATTACAACAACAGGATTTTGCACAGCGGATTATAATTTATGGCCAGAGTTTTCCAAAACATTGATCCTGGTGATTATGGTCATTGGTGCGTGTGCCGGATCTACTGGTGGTGGAATGAAAGTATCGCGAATTCTGATCCTCTGTAAAAGTGTGAAACAGGAGATTAAACGAATCCTGCATCCTAAGGCTGTAACAGTAGTGACAGTAAATGGACAAAAAGTTGGAAAAGAGACGCTTCATGGGGTATATCTTTACTGTATATGCTATGCGATTATTTTGATTCTTTCTATTTTGATTGTGTCTCTGGATAATTATGATTTTGCAACCTCTTTTAGTTCGGTTTTGACTACGCTGAACAATGTGGGGCCTGGAATTGCACAGGTTGGTCCGGTGGAAAACTTTTTTGAATTTTCGTGGCTGTCAAAACTGGTATTTTGTGCGGACATGTTGTTAGGACGTCTGGAGATTTTTCCATGTCTTGTGTTGATCGCACCAGAGCTTTGGAGAAGAAAATTTTAAGACAAAATGTCGAAAAATTCAGAGCAAATATTAAAAAGATATAAAAATTACAATAGGAATTGTGAATTGTTCTTGAAAATGTTATAATTGTCCCATTACTCAAAAGTAAAACTTATTTGTAGGAAAGGGAAAGAACATGAAAAAAGGTAAAATGAAACTTCTTGCAGTATTAGCGCTGGTTCTTCTTGCAGGTATTTATTACTATGCGGCAATTCCGGCGATCAATATTCATTCTACGGAGTTCTGGGTATTCTTGATTGTAGTGATTGTGGCGGCAGCATTGTTTTATGCGAAAAGAAAACGATTTGACCGTTATGAGTTGAAACAGTCCAAGGGAATGAAAGTGATCCTGGGACTTCTTGGAGCAGTCGTGATCGTATATGCAGTAGGAACGTTGTTGTCGTCTCCGATTGTCAATGCGAAAAAGTATCAGAAACTGATGACCGTGAAGAATGGGGAGTTTACAAAGGATGTGGAAGAGCTGTCATTTGATCAGATTCCACTTCTGGACAGAGACTCTGCTACTATTTTGGGAAACAGAAAGATGGGAAGCATGGTAGACATGGTATCTCAGTTCGAGGTAGATGACAGATACAGTCAGATTAATTATCAAGATCAGCCGGTGAGAGTTTCACCATTGCGTTATGCCAGTCTGATCAAATGGTTCACGAATCAGAGCGAGGGGATTCCGGCCTATATTAAGATTGATATGGCAACTCAGAATACGGAACTGGTAAAACTCGAGAAAGGGATGAAATATACGACAAGTGATCATTTCAACCGCAACATTTATCGTCATCTCCGTTTTCAGTATCCGACCTATATTTTTAACGACTTGAGCTTTGAGATTGATGACAATGGGGTTCCTTACTGGATCTGTCCGGTGAAGAAGTTTAATATCGGTCTGTTTGGAGGGACGACTGTCGGAAGAGTGGTATTGTGTAACGCGATCACAGGTGAGACAGAGGATTACAAGATAGAAGATGCACCTGAGTGGATCGACCGTGCATACTCTGCAGATCTTTTGGTGCAGTTATATGATTATTATGGAACGCTGAAACATGGATTTTTGAACAGTGTATTGGGACAGAAGGATTGTCTGCATACAACGACAGGTTATAACTATCTCGCATTGGATGATGATGTATGGGTATATACAGGAGTGACATCAATAACCGGAGACCAGTCTAATGTGGGATTTGTTTTAATGAACCAGCGTACGATGGAAACCAAATTTTATGAAGTGGAAGGTGCCACAGAAGAGTCGGCAATGTCTTCTGCAGAAGGACAGGTTCAGAATTTGAAATATAAGGCAGCATTTCCGCTTCTTTTAAATATTTCCGGTGAGCCGACTTACTTTATGGCACTCAAGGATGATGCGGGGCTTGTGAAAAAGTATGCCATGGTCAATGTGCAGAAATATCAGGTTGTGGCAATTGGAGATACTGTCAGTGAATGTGAAGAAAATTACAATGAACTGATGTATGAGAATGGTATCAAAAAAGAGGAGGAAGATACAAGAGAAGTGAAGAAGTTAACTTCCAAGATTACAAAAATCGCACAGGGAGTTGTGGATGGAGATTCTCACTTTTATATTATGCTGGAAGATTCGAATGATATTTTTGATGTTTCTGTTGTCGAATTCATCGATATTATCAAATACAATGTCGGTGATGTGGTAACGATTGAATACAAAGAAGATGAGCGGGCAAATGCGGTACTTTCTTTGAATGGAACAGAGCCGACTCAGAATGCAAAAAAGGTAAAAACACAAAATGAAGAACAGACATCTTTAGAAGTAGAATAAAAAGACGGTATTCAGTAGAAAATACTGAATACCGCTTTTTTTATACCCATTAGTTCAAAACTTTGTAGTTATCAGAATCTATATCAGGAATTGACTCTTTTTCAGCCCCCACACTGATAAAGAAATCAAGATTGTTCTCTGTAGAAATTTTACTCAGACTAGCCATAAATGCAGAAATATTATTTAAAGAAATATCTGCCTGTTTTAATACGCTGTCAATAAAAATGGTATCAATATCATGATTGCCGGCTACCATGCCATAGAGAAAACCAATAAATTCGTCCATTGTCAGAATATCAGGATAATCTTCCATGCAGATTGCACGTACACCGAAGT
>ERZ1106969.328-NODE-328-length-52282-cov-23.752906_pt1 | contig 52282 bp, 47 predicted proteins | sample MGYA00403685_ERZ1106969 | MGnify/ENA primary metagenome ERZ1106969 (study PRJEB35170, sample SAMEA104062416) | human gut metagenome | biome: human gut; feature: human-associated habitat; material: faeces | place: Denmark | collected 2012-05-18 ... | reverse complement strand
TAGAAAAGAGGAAATCGGTTATGTCATACGTAAAAATCGGAGTTGCCGGACCTGTAGGTTCCGGAAAAACAGCACTTATTGAAGCACTGTCAAGAAAGATGGCAGGTGACTACAGCATTGGAGTCATCACAAACGATATCTACACAAAAGAAGACGCCCAGTTCCTTGCAAAGAACAGCGTTCTTCCGGTAGAAAGAATCATTGGTGTAGAGACCGGAGGATGCCCTCACACAGCTATCCGTGAAGACGCTTCCATGAACCTGGAAGCAGTAGATGAAATGATGGAACGCTTCCCTGATATAGAACTTCTTTTCATTGAAAGCGGCGGAGATAACCTGTCTGCAACATTCAGTCCGGAGTTAGTAGATGCGACAATCTTCGTTATCGATGTAGCAGAAGGAGACAAGATCCCACGTAAAGGCGGACCTGGAATTACACGTTCCGATCTCCTTGTGATCAACAAGATCGACCTCGCTCCATATGTAGGTGCAAGCCTTGAGGTAATGGAAAGAGACTCTAAGAAAATGCGTGGTGACAGACCATTCCAGTTTACAAATATCCGTGGAGATGAGAACGTAGATAAAGTAGTAGAGTGGATCAAGAAAAACGTACTCTTAGAAGGAATGTAAAGGAATACGCCTATGGATAATAAATTTGGAAAGATATCCCGCATCACCGCCTGCGCAGCCTTAAAAGACGGCAAGACTATCCTCGAGGATCTGTCTTTTACAGCTCCATACAAGATTATGATGCCTTTCGAAAAAGAAAACGGTGGCATTCAGATCATGCCTCTCTGTGCTTCTGCCGGAATTATGGCAGGCGATTCTCAGGAATTTTCCTACCATGTAAAAGAAGGCGCAGACCTGGAAGTTCTGTCTCAGTCCTTTGAAAAAATCCACAAAATGGACGAAGGCTCAGCCACTCGAACCATCGAAGTACAGGTAGACAAAAACGCTACATTATATTACTACCCCCAGCCAGTCATCCCCTTTGCGCAGTCAGCCTTTGACAGCAAAATGACCATTCATCTGGAAGACGAAACCTCCCGTTTATTCCTGCTGGAAATCATCTCCTGCGGTCGAAGCGCACACGACGAACGCTTCCAGTATCGCAGGTTTTCGTCAAAAGTCCTACTGTACAGAGGCGACAAACTTATCTACCGCGACAACACCCGCTACGAACCGGACAAAATGCCGATGGAAGGAATCGGAATGTATGAAGGCTACACACATATGGCAAACCTGTTTCTTTCTAAAATCTGTAACAGGGATAGTGAAAAGTGCAGTCAGGAATCTGGAACTGTAAAACAAGCAGATTCAGCAACCAATCTGGAACTTCAGGAAAAAATCTGGCAGCTACTCGATGAAGACTCCGAAATAGATGGCGGCATCACCCGCCTCACAACTGGAGATCTTGCCTTAAGAATCTTCGGCCACCGTGCTCAGAAACTGCAGCAGGTAGCAGAAAAAATTAAGAAGTTATACGAAAAAGAACAGTAATAAAAAATGGCGGGAAATCCCGTCATTTTTTGTGCTAATATATAGAATGATGTTGTAATGATTTGTTTTTTTATGGAAAGAAAAAGAATTGTAAGCCTTGGCTTTCCATGCTAATATATCTATATACAAAAGAATAATCCCAGTTCCCCGGAGAGGAGAAATCATGCGTGATGAGACGAAGATGGACGTATATACGTCTGGGGTGACCGGCGCAGAATATGATGCAGGAATGAAACAGCTTATGAGTAATAAAGAGATTATTATTCCTATCTTGCAAATGACAGTGCCGGAGTTTAAAGCGTGCTCACAGGAGGAAATACTGGAATGCCTGGACATTTCTTCTATTACAAAAGATGATTTCGTAAGTGATATACCAGATATGGAGACGGACCTGAGATTAACAAAAGAAGACAGTGAACTCTCGTCTCTTGTGGAGAAAATGGTAAGGTTTGATATTCGGTTTAAGATAATAAATCCGAAGTTATCTACAGAGAAGATAAGAGTGAATTTACATATTGACATGGAAGCGCAGAAAAGCTACCGTCCAAGTAACCCGTCATATCCTATATTAAAACGTGCAGTATATTATGTAGCAAGAGACCTTTCCTCTCAGCTAAGTATGATTACGCAGACCACGGATTATTCAAAGCTGGAAAAATGTTATTCCATATGGATCTGTGCGGAGGACGTGCCAAAGAAACTGCAGAATACGTTGACGGAATATTCTTTTTCGAAAAAGGATATTATAGGGGTAGCAGATGAACCAGAGGAGGATTATGATCTCTTAACAGTAATTATAATCCGCCAGGGAAGAGATACAAATGAGAAAGGAATATTTGATTATCTGAAAGGGCTTTTTACTGGTGATATAAAGAGAATACAAAGATATTCACATATAGAATGGTCAGAACCATTTCAGGAGGAGGCGAGCAAAATGACAGGATTTGGAGATATGATTTACGAAAAAGGAATTCAGAAGGGAATAATTCTTGGCGCTCTTATGAGTGGAAAAACTCCGGAAGAGGTTTCGAAGATGCTGAACTTGCCTCTGGAAGAAATAAAAAAAGTTCAGGAACAGCAGATGGCGGAGAACAAATAATGAAAGCAAGATATTGATATAAAGTAATGAGGAACTGGGAAATTATTTTGGCGTAAATTGCCTGATTTACATTCTATGAAAAATAGAGTATGATAAACTTATGGAGCCTGTCTAAGGCTCCATTTTTACAGAAAGTATAAAGAATGGAAACACAAAAACAATGATAAATGATCATCAGGAATCTTTTTTTACAAAAGATAAAAATTTCTACAGAACATTCTTCCGATTAATGCTGGTAGTAGCACTACAGAATTTGGTAGCCTACAGTGTTAATATGCTGGATAATATGATGCTTGGAAGCTACAGTCAGAATGCATTGTCAGGGGCTGCCACTGTGAATCAGATATTTTTCATCGTAAACCAGCTTGCGATTGCTATTGGCAATGCTTTGATTGTCATGAGTTCCCAGTATTGGGGAAAACGGGACACAAGCACAATAAAGAAGCTGACAGGTATTTCCCTGACATTCAGCCTGCTGGCAGCCGCGATTGTAGTTGGAATATGCGCAGCATTCCCGGAACAACTGCTGAAAATATTCACCACATCACCTGAGATTATTGAACAGGGACAGATTTATCTGAATATACTGAAATGGACATTTGTGCTTTTTCTCATCAGCAATCTTCTGATCTCTATGCTGAGGAGTGTGGAGACAGTACAGATATCCTTTGTAGTTTCTGTAGTGTCCCTGATCGTAAATGGTGGGATAAATTATACATTGATATTCGGGCATTTCGGATTTTCGGAGATGGGAATTAAGGGAGCTGCGATAGGAACCCTGGCAGCCAGAAGCCTGGAGTTTCTTATTGTTATTTTTTATGTTCTGAAGATTGACAAGAAAGTACGTGTATTTCAAGGGGGACTGTTCAGAGAGACTTTCTCAGCGGCAAACAGAAAACTGTGGACAGATTTTATAAAAGTATCCTGTCCTGTCATCCTTTCCGGAATGATCTGGGCAGTTTCGGTTCCAATGCAGACGGCAATCCTGGGACACCTTTCAGCGGATGCCATTGCGGCCAATTCCGTAGCAACAACATTCTTTCAGTATCTGAAAGTAATTGTAGTAGCAGTCTCTTCTGCTTCCTCTGTTGTGATCGGAAAGTTTATCGGGCAGGGAAACAGAAGTGAAGTGCGGGCAGTAGGAAGAACATTATCTGTAATAGATATTTCCATAGGAATTGTTCTTGCAGTCCTTTTATTTGTACTCAGAAAGCCACTTTTATCTACATATAACCTTACAGATGAAGCAACCGTTCTTGCGGATCATTTAATGATGATCATGAGTATCATTATGATAGGAATGTCCTATCAAATGCCGGTTTCCAGTGGGATTATTCAGGGTGGGGGAGATACAAAATTCAATATGTATATGAATCTGATTTCCACCTGGGGAATCGTTATGCCACTGTCATTTCTGTCAGCATTTGTCTGGAAATTGCCGGTAGAGTGGGTAGTAGTAGCAGTACAATCCGACCAGTTATTTAAAGGGATTCCGGTATTTCTGAGATTTAGAAGCTATAAGTGGATCCGGAAACTGACATGATAAAAGATAAGCAGATTCAACAGATTAAGTTAGAGCGTGTTTGAAAAATCATAAAAGAGGCTATGCACATTATACATGCATAGCCTCGATCCATTCTTTCTCTTTGAATCCTGTAAGTACAAAATCATCCCCGATCACCAGTGGACGCTTCACCAGCATACCATCCGTAGCAAGGAGTTTCAGCTGTTCATCCTCAGACATCTCTTTCAGCTTGTCTTTTAACCCCATTTCCTTATAGATCATCCCACTTGTATTAAAGAATTTTTTCAGCGGAAGCCCACTCTTGGAGTACCATTCTTTTAACTCTTCATAAGTAGGATTTTCTTCTTTAATAGCTCGTTCCTCATAGCTGATATTGTGTTCATCCAGCCATTTCAGAGCTTTCATACATGTGCTGCATTTGCGGTAAACTAAAACTTTCATGAATGTTATTCTCCTTATAGATTTTTTGTAACGATTTTTACAGGTGACTTATACATAGCATTCGGGTCTGCGCGTTTTGAGATATGGAATTTTATTTTTCCACAGAGAGACCTCCTGCAGGTTGACCTCACAGGTAAGAAGCTGTTCGGAATCATCAGCTTTTGTAAGAATATCACCACTTGGATGAATCACCAGAGACTCCCCGGAGAAATCCATGGCATCTTCTTTTCCAACCCGGTTGCACATAGCGATAAAAACCTGATTCTGCATAGCCTGCACTCGCATTTCCCATTCAAACATTTCCATTGGTTCTGCTTTAGTATTGGCGGTTGGAACAATGATCAGGTCAGCACCTTTCAGAGTACAGGTACGGATACTTTCCGGCAGATGCTTGTCGTAACAGATTACAATCCCTACTTTCCCGAAAGGAGTGTCAAACACCTTAAAACCGGTATCAGAAGGAGTGTAATAATCCTGTTCATAGAACTGTTCTGCCTGTGCAATATGAACCATCTGAGCTGTATCAGCCAATTCTCCGTCAGGAGTGATCCACAGAGAGGTATCATATCTTTTTCCCTGACGCTCCAGATAGACATTAGGAGACAGATAATAGTGATTTTGTTGTGCTTTTTTTCTTAATCTGGCAATCTCTTCCGTATCAGAGGTAAGACAGTAATGATCAACATTTCTTTTTTCATACTGAGGAAAAAACGGCGAAAGCTGAATTTCCGGAAAAAATAATAAATCATTCCCCTTTGCGGGTCACAGAACAGCAAAGACTTCTCCAGATTTTTACGCATATTTTCAGTCATAGATATTTGCGCAAGTGCAAGCTTCATGGCGGTCAGACCTTTCATAAAAATGTTCAGATAATAAATATATCATAAATTGTAAAGGGGCATTTTGCAAGAGAATGTTATGTTTAATGAACCCCCAACCTGCTTACTTTCTTCATATGATGCCGGTAAACCACAAAGATAGCTCCTCCTGTAAAAATCCACGAAGCGACATACACATTCATCAGCATATCATAAGTAGGGATCCATTTAAACACAGTCACCATCCAGATCAGTCGAAACACAACTGTTCCCAGAATCGTAATAATAGACGGTTCCAGCGACTTTCCCATACCTCGCAGCGCTGAACTTTCGACTTCATAGGTAGCAGTCAGTCCCTCAAGGGAACATACATGATGCATTCGTATCAGCCCGTAAACTGCGACAGCACTGCTGGTAGTATAGATACTTACAAAGAAATCGTCCCAGATCATAAACACAATTGCCAGGATTTCTGTAAAACCAAAACCAAAGAGCAGGCATAACCAGAATACTTTTTTGCATCTTTTTACGTTTCCGGCACCGTAATTCTGACTGGTAAAGGTCACGGCGGTCTGAGCAAATGCAGAGGCAATATCATATGTAAAATACTCAAAATTTAACGCCAGTGAAGATCCTGCGATCGCATTTTCTCCAAAAGAATTAATTCCGCTCTGGATAAATACATTTGATACAGAGAAGATCGCTCCTTGTATTCCGGCAGGGATTCCAATTGCCAGAACTTTTTTTAATGCGTTCTTTTCAATTTTCATATCCCGGAAGCGGAACTGAAATTCATCCGGTCTCCGGCTCAGATGAAGGATGGTCAAAGCAGAGCTGAGTACATTGGAAATCACAGTTGCAATCGCAACACCTACAACACCAAGGTGAAAACAAATAACCAGAAACAAGTTCAGGATCACGTTTACAGTTCCGGATAAGATCAGATAATACATAGGCCTCCGGCTGTCTCCGAAACTTCTGAGAATAGCGGAACCAAAATTATAGATTACCATAAACGGAATACTGAGAAAATAAATCCTGATGTATAAAAGTGCCTGACTCATCACGCTTTCAGGAGTACCGGAGAGTTCAAGGATAATTCTGGCAGAAAGCATTCCCAGACACATAAGAAGAAGTCCAAGAACTGCACCAAATGTCAGAATCGTATGGAGCATGCCATTAATCTGCTGTCTTTTTTTCTGTCCGATCAAAGTAGCCAGTGCAGCATTCGGTCCAACAGACAGCCCGACGATAAGGTTTACAAAAATACCGACAAGTGCCACGCAGCTTCCAACCGCTGCCAGTGCTGTGTCACCTGCAAAACGTCCAACTACAGCCACATCTGCAGAGTTAAACAGCTGCTGCAAAATACTGCTGAATGCCAGAGGAATTGCAAATAGGATCAGCTTTCCTGCAATCCTGCCATTCAGCATATCCATTTCTTTTGATTTTGCTGTTTTTTCCATTAGTGTGTTTCAATCCCTTCTTTTCTTAATTCCATTGGTGTACATTGAAAGCGTTCCCGAAAGATCCTGCGGAACAATTTATAATTGCTGAATCCATGTCTGTCCAGGATCAGTGAGAGCGGATGATCTGTGTTTATGAGGTCATTATAAATATATGACAGCCTGATCTCATTCTGATATTCCAGAAAGGTCACTCCCATACATTTCTTAAAGAAACGACAGAAGTATTTCGGCTGGAGTGCAGCGATTTCTGCAATTTCCGAAAGCGGGATCAGACGGTTGTAGTTTTTCCTGATATAATTCAAAACAGGAGTGATCTTTTCCAGATTTCGGTTTCTTCTGGCAGTATCCTTTGACGGAGCAGAAGCATGAAAACTGAAGTTCTGATATAACTGAAAAAGAACTTCAAACAGCAGACTGTTGAAACGCAATACAGATCCCGGAGAATCGGACTCCATGAAAAACTGCATTTTCAGGAGAGAGTCTTTCAATAATTCAATCTTTTTCTGCAGATGTCTGTCTTTGACCGGATCCTGAAGGGAAAATTGCAGCTGCTTTACATCAGGAATAAATTTTTCAATGAAAGATACCGGAATCTGAAAAACGATCGCGCGGTTGAGACTGGTGCAGAGTGTGGAGTGTATCTGGTTCGGAGGAATCAGAATACACTGACCGGATGCAACCGGAAAAGAGATATTTTCCAGAGTAACAGTCAGAGAGCCCTCCTGAAGATAAAGAATCTCAATTGCATCATGCCAGTGAGAAGCAACATAACTACCGGGATCTGTTGATGTATAAAAACGTACATTTGTGAACTCATTCAGAGGAATCATTTCATAATTGGTCGGAGTTAAAATTTTTTTCATGTAATCCTCCCGAAAAAAATTAAAGATACTATTGACCTGTCAGAAAGATACTATCACATCTGTCAGAAAAGATGCAAATATTTTATAATAAAAGCAGAAAAAAGGACACGCATCCTATAAACATATTGTTACGAGTAAGAAGCAAATATTATAACAGGAGGTACTTTCCATGATTCAAAATCCAATTCTTCCAGGCTTTCATGCCGACCCATGTATCTGCAGAAAAGGAGATGATTTCTACCTTGCAGTTTCCTCTTTTGAGTGGTTTCCGGGAATTCCGATTTATCATTCCCGCGATATGAAAAACTGGGAACTTTATTCTCATGCACTTCAGAATGCAGATGATCCTGATCTGAAGAAACTTCCAAGTGCCAAGGGAATCTGGGCACCGTGCCTGACTTATTGTGAAGCAGAAGACCTGTTTTATGTAGTATATGGTGTGATGAATTCTATGAATGCCAGATACTTTGATGTAGATAATTTCGTTATCACAGCAAAAGATCCAAAGGGACCGTGGAGTGAACCGGTTTATCTTCATTCTACAGGATTTGATGCTTCCATGTTCCATGATGATGACGGCAAAAAATATGTAGTGGCACTGGAATGGGAAACAAGAAGTGAATATGAGAAACCAGGCCCGATCAGTATTGTAGAATACGATCCGAAGGCAAAGAAAGTTGTAGGTATGCCGAAACGTTTCTGGAGAGGCGGTACAGACCGTGGATGTATCGAAGCACCACATCTGACAAAACGTGGTGAATATTATTACATTATGTGCGCAGAAGGCGGCACAGGATACTATCATGGTGTTACTATGGGACGCTCTAAGAATGTTTATGGTCCTTATGAAGCAGATCCATGCAATCCGATCGTAACTTCCTGCCCTGGAGATTATAATGAGAGAGCTGACTGGGATCATTTGAAACCAAGATACTTCAACCCGGAAAGCAAGCTGCAGAAATCCGGACATGGAAGCTATGTGGATCTTCCGAATGGCGAAACCTGGCTGGTACATCTGACTTCCCGTCCTTTCGTACCGGAACTGCGCTGCACACTTGGCCGTGAAACTGCGATCCAGCGCATGGAGTGGACAGAAGACGGATGGTTGCGTATGAAAGATGGAGGAAATCTGGCACAGGAATTTGTAGAAGAGAGCAGTCTGCCGGAAGCACCGGTGAGACCACTTCCTTCTCATGATGATTTCGATTCTGAAGAGCTTGGTATCCAATATTATGCACCACGTATTGATCCGCTTTCCTTTGTCGATCTGAAAGCAAGACCAGGCTGGGCAAGACTGCGCGGTCAGGAATCCGGATGCTCTCTGAATAAAGCGAGCATTCTTGCGAGAAAGCTTACCAGTGTACAGGCAACAGTTGGAACAAAGCTGGACTTTACACCGCTCAGCTATCAGCATACAGCAGGACTGATCCTGTATTATGACAACATGAATTTTGTTTATCTCTATAAGTATTTCAGCGAAACACTGAATCACAGTGCCATTGCTGTTATGCAGGTAGAGAACGGAGAGAAGAAAGAATTCTCAGATTCCAGAACCTTTGTAGAGGATGGAAAAGATATTTGGATGAAGCTGAAGATCAACGGAAGAAATTCACAGTTCTTCTGGTCTCTCGATGGAGAAGATTACAGTGAGATCGGACCATGCTTCGACACATCCAAATTCTCTGATGAATATTCCAATTTCGGAGAATTCACAGGAACCTTCGTAGGAATCACATGCGGAGACCGTATGATGCATTCTCGCACTGCTGATTTTGATTTTTTTGACTATGAAGCAGATGAGCATGCGGATGTAAAATAAATAGAACTGCCTTTGTCTGACGATTTAAGTTTGTCATGCAGAGAAAAATCATAATTAAAAAATCGCTGTATACCAGATATAAGAGAACTGGCATACAGCGATTTATGCTGCTATTATATAGGAAATAATTTATTTCTCTTCGTTCAATACATTCTCCAGAAATTTCACTGCATCTCTGACACAGTCATCGCAGGAGCGGAGCATTTTCCCTGTCTCAACGCCTTTAAGATCTTTACAGATAACGGACCCATTCTGCTGTTTAAACTGATTCATGACAGAACGGACATCTCTGGAAGTTTCCATCCTGTTCTGATTTATCAGTCCTGCAACAACTGCAGCACCTGAGATTGCGCCGCATGTGCCGTCCATAGTTCCAAATCCTGCTCCAAATCCCTGTGTAAGGTTAAAAAGTGTTTCTTCATCCATATGAGCTTCCTCACAGAAAGAACAGGCAACTGCCTGCGCGCAGTTGTATCCGTTGTGTTTCTTTTCTATTGCTTTATCGCATCTTGAATCTGACATTTATATTTTCTCCTTTATAATTTAACCAAATCAAGTAAGTCCCCTGCTTCAATTGCGAATATCCGCCTGACTTCTGACGATCCAGTTTGCTTTGCTGTTTATTTTCATACATATATTTATCTTTCTTATCAAACAGAGTACGAAGTGTACATTCATTATAATCCGTCTGATTTCATGATAGCACGATAAAACAGGTTTTACAAGAGAGCGTATTTTTTTACAGAAATTTTACGATAGCGTGATTTTGGATTTTACTTTTCGTTTTTATAATGGCACTTGTAAATGAGGCAACAAGATATAAAAAATTAAAATATTAAATCAAAAAAATGAGCCGTTCACTTTATAAAAAACATGGCTCATTGGAAGAGGAGAAAATTATCATGAAGAAAAAAATCGCAACAATCCTTACAGCAGCAGTAATCGGAGCAACAGCTTTCACAACAATCGTAAGTGCAGCAAGCGGAGACATCACAGTTGTATCCCGTGAGGATGGTTCCGGTACAAGAGGTGCTTTCGTAGAACTGTTCGGTATCCAGGAAGAGCAGGATGGCGAGAAAGTAGATATGACTACAGATGAAGCAAGTGTTACAAACAGCACATCTGTTATGATGACAACAGTTGCAGGTGATGAGAATGCAATCGGATATATTTCACTTGGTTCTCTGGATGATACAGTAAAAGCAGTTAAGATTGACGGTGTAGAAGCAACTGTAGAGAATGTTTCCAATGATTCCTACAAGATCGCACGTCCATTCAACATTCTTACATCTGACAAAGAAAGCGATGCAGCAAAAGATTTCGTAAACTACATCATGAGTTCTGACGGACAGCAGATCGTAGAGGACAACGGATATATCAAAGAAGCTGTTGATGCAGAAGCGTATAAAGCAGCAGATGGTGTTTCCGGTAAAGTCGTTGTAGCCGGTTCTTCTTCTGTAACACCGGTTATGGAGAAACTTGCAGAAGGTTATGAAGCAGTAAACAAAGACGTAACAGTAGAAGTTCAGCAGAGTGATTCTACAACAGGCGTAAATATGGCAGCTGAAGGAACATGTGATATTGGTATGGCATCCCGTGAACTGAAAGATGATGAAAAAGACCTTGGACTTACAGCTACTGTTATCGCAAGAGATGGTATTGCAGTAATCGTTAATAAAGACAATGATATTGATGAACTTACAAGTGATCAGGTAAAATCAGTGTACACAGGTGAGACTACTACATGGGAAGATCTTGCTAAATAATCCGGATCTTGAGAAACAACCTATGGGTTGCGGCAGTGATACACGATCTGCACGAATTGCAGAGAAGAAAAATCACATACGCTGTATAGCGAAGCATAATCCGTAGTGCAATGTATTATAAGAATAAAAACAGTTCGTCTGGTTACGGGAATGCAGCAGGCGGACTGTTTATATGTGAGAAGAGTTTTTGGAAACAGAGAAAGAAAGGTGTAATGAATGAACCACTTTAAGGAAAAGGCCATGAAATGTGTATTTCTGATCGCAGCCTGTACGTCAGTGCTGGCAGTGTTTCTGATCTGTGCATTTCTGTTTGCAAATGGAATCCCGGCTATCGGGAAAATCGGTCCGCTGAAGTTCCTGCTGGGAACAAAGTGGAAGCCGTCAAATAACATTTTTGGAATTCTTCCAATGATCGTAGCGAGCATTTATGTAACTGCAGGTGCTATTCTTCTGGGTGTGCCGATTGCATTATTTACTTCAGTTTTTATGGCGCGTTATTGCCCGAAAAAAATCTACAGACCATTGAAATCAGGAATTGAACTGATGGCTGGTGTACCGTCTATTGTATATGGTTTCTTTGGACTGGTTCTTATTGTTCCACTGATCAGACAGACATTTGGCGGAACCGGAACCAGCATGTTGGCAGCATGTGTTCTGCTTGGAATGATGATTTTGCCGACTATCATTGGTGTCACGGAATCTGCGATCCGCAGTGTGCCGGAGAGCTATTATGAGGGTTCGCTTGCACTGGGAGCAACCAAAGAAAGAAGCATTTTCTGTGTTATGCTTCCGGCAGCGAAATCAGGTATTCTTGCAGCTGTCGTACTGGGAATCGGCCGTGCGATCGGAGAAACAATGGCGGTTGTCATGGTTGCAGGAAATCAGCCGAGAATGCCGCAGGGAATCCTGAAAGGTGTCCGTACCATGACCGCAAATATCGTTACTGAAATGGGATATGCAACAGGACTTCACAGAGAGGCTCTGATCGCAACAGCGGTGGTTCTGTTTATCTTTATACTGATCATTAACCTTAGTCTTTCTTTACTGAACAGGAGGGCAGAACATGCAAATTGAAGCAGCAGCAGAAATTGACTGGACAAAAGAAAAAAAGCAGAATGAGTCTTCTTTCTCAGATCAGATGAAGGCATACATGAAGCATCCGGGATCAGCTATTCTTGCACTGCTTACAGTGCTGGGAGCAGTTTTGACTTTTGCATTACTGTTCTTTCTGATCGGATATATTCTTGTGAAAGGTGTGCCGTATCTTTCTACAGACTTATTTAGTTTAACCTATAATTCAGAGAACCTTTCTTTACTTCCATCTCTGATCAACACATTTATCCTGACCATAGTTTCACTTGCAATCGCAGCGCCGTTAGGAATTTTTGCAGCGATCTATCTGGTGGAATATGCGAAAAAAGGAAGTAAACTTGTGAATGTGATCCGTATCACAGCGGAGACACTTTCCGGTATTCCATCTATTGTATACGGTCTTTTTGGTATGTTGTTTTTCGTAACAGCACTGCATTGGGGACTGTCACTTTTATCAGGTGCTTTTACGCTTGTGATCATGATACTTCCTCTGATTATGCGTACTGCAGAAGAGGCCTTGAAGTCTGTTCCGGATTCTTATCGTGAGGCAAGTTTCGGACTGGGAGCAGGCAAACTTCGTACGATCTTTACTATTGTTCTGCCGTCAGCAGTACCTGGTATCCTGGCAGGTGTGATCCTGGCGATCGGACGTGTCATCGGTGAAACAGCAGCACTGATCTACACTGCAGGTACAGTTGCGGAAGTTCCGTCAAACCTGATGGGTTCCGGCCGTACACTTGCACTACATATGTATGTATTGTCAGGTGAGGGCCTTCATATGAATCAGGCATCTGCGACAGCAGTTGTTATTCTGGCATTTGTTCTTGTGATCAATTTCCTGTCCGGAGCGGTTGCCAAACGAATTGCGAAAGGATAAGAATCATGAGTAGGAATGCAAAAATAACAGTTGAAAATATGAATTTACATTACGGAAAATTCCACGCATTAAAGAACATTAATATGGAGATTCCAGAGAAAGAAATTACAGCTTTTATCGGACCAAGCGGTTGTGGTAAATCTACCTTATTGAAGTCTTTAAACAGAATGAATGATCTGGTTGAGGGCTGTGTGATCACCGGTAAAGTACAGCTTGACGGTGAGGATATTTACGGAGATATGGATGTCAATCTGCTCAGGAAAAGAGTGGGAATGGTATTCCAGAAACCGAATCCTTTCCCAATGAGCATTTATGATAATATCGCATATGGACCAAGAACTCACGGTATCCGTTCCAAGGCAAAACTGGATGATATCGTAGAGAAATCTCTGCGTGATGCTGCGATCTGGGATGAAGTAAAGGACAGACTTAAGAAAAGCGCTCTGGGTATGTCCGGCGGTCAGCAGCAGAGACTCTGTATCGCCAGAGCACTGGCAGTTCAGCCGGAAGTACTTCTGATGGACGAACCGACATCTGCACTTGACCCTATCTCAACTTCCAAGATTGAGGAGCTGGCGATGGAGTTAAAGAAGGATTATACCATTGTGATGGTAACCCACAATATGCAGCAGGCAACCAGAATTTCTGATAAGACAGCATTCTTCTTACTTGGAGAAGTAATTGAATTTGCAGATACAAGCAAGCTGTTCTCCATGCCTGCGGATAAGCGTACAGAGGACTATATTACAGGAAGGTTTGGTTGATTATGTCGAAAATGTTTGAAAAGCAGCTGGAGGAGTTACATGTCCAGCTGATCACATTGGGTAATTATTGTGAAAAAGCGATTTCTTTTTCTGCGAAGGCTGTTCGGGAAGTGCAGAATGAAGGTCTTGCACGTCAGGTTTTTGAGACAGACAGAGATATTGATGCCAAGGAGAGAGAAATTGAGAATCTCTGCCTGAGTCTTTTGTTGCGTCAACATCCGGTGGCAAGAGATCTGAGAGAGATTTCGGCGGCACTGAAGATGGTTTCGGATATGGAGCGTATTGGAGACCAGGCTGCAGATATTGCAGATTTATCGTTGCATATTGATAAGGACAGTGTTGTACAGGATGATACGATCGCACAGATGGCCGAAGATACTGTTCGGATGGTAACAGAGAGTGTGGATGCTTTTGTTAAGAACGATCTGGAACTGTGCAGATATGTAATCGCACGGGATGATGTGGTAGACAATGCGTTTAATGAGATCAAGGAGAAGCTGGCTGACCTGATCTATGGCGGGAAACTGGACGCTAAGACAGGACTGGATCTGCTTATGACTGCGAAATATTTTGAACGTATTGGAGATCATGCTGTTAATATTGCAGAATGGGTAGAATTTTCCATTACAGGACAGCACAGGAATAATGAGCATCAGGATTATATCAGAAACTGGTAAGATAAAGAGACTGTTTCACGTTGGTGGAGCAGTTTTTTTGTATAATAGGAAATTTTAATGAATTTCCTATTATACAAATTTAGTGGATTATTTTCCTGTAAATATTTGGTGTTTTCAGTGATGTATTTTTCTGATAAGATGGGAATTGGAAATTGATCATAACGAGTTGAAACAGAAATATTGTTTCTGCAGGAAAGGACAATACATGAACGATTATAAACTGGATTTAGAGAAATATGCGGCGTTGGCAAGACAGGCGGCAGCTGAAGGATGTGTACTTCTGGAGAATGAGGATCAGGCACTTCCGTTAAGGACAGGAGAAAAAGTCGCCGTTTTTGGCCGCATGGCTTTTCATTATTATAAGAGCGGACTTGGTTCTGGTGGTTTGGTAAATACCAGATATGTAGTGGGAATTCTTGATGCGTTAAAAGAATGTAAGGAGATTCATCTGGATGAGAAACTGATGAGAATCTATGCAGACTGGATCAAAGAGAATCCTTTTGATGAAGGTCAGGGATGGGGCCGTGTGCCGTGGTGCCAGAAGGAGATGGAAGTCACTGATGAGATGCTGGACTGTGCCCGCAGCAATGACGTATCTCTGGTTATCGTCGGAAGAACTGCAGGTGAAGATCAGGACAATAATGAGAAGGCAGGAAGTTATTGTCTGACTGAGACTGAGGAGGATATGATCCGTCGTGTCTGTGAGGCCAGCAGGCGTACAGTTGTGGTACTGAATGTGGGTAATATTATTGATATGAGCTGGGTGGAGAAGTACCATCCGGAAGCTGTTCTGTATGTATGGCAGGGCGGTCAGGAAGGCGGTAATGGAGTTGCTGATGTACTGACCGGTAAAGTCTGCGCATGTGGAAAACTGACAGATACTATTGCTAAAAACATCAAGGATTATCCGTCTACAGCAAATTTCGGAGACCCTTTTAAGAACTACTATAAGGAAGATATTTATGTAGGTTACCGCTACTTTGAGACTTTTGCGAAGGATAAAGTGCTTTATCCGTTTGGATATGGATTATCTTATACAACATTCGATACAAAAGCTAAAATTTTTAAGAATACAAAGGACGAACTTACAGTATCTGCCACAGTTACCAATACAGGCAGTATAAAGGGAAAAGAAGTCGTCCAGATTTATGTAAAAGTACCGCAGGGCAAGCTTGGAAATCCGACAAGAAAGCTGATCGGATTTGCCAAGACACAAGAACTGGCACCGGGTGAGACAGAGGAGCTTATGATCATTATTCCGAAATATGATATGGCTTCTTATGATGACAGCGGCGTGACAGGTCATAAATCCTGCTATGTTCTGGAAGAAGGAATGTATGAGATTTTTGTAGGCAGTGATGTGAGAAATGCAGAGTCTGCAGGAACTTATGAAGAAGAATTCCGTGTACTTGAACAGCTACAGGAGGCATATGCACCGGTTGAAAAATTTCAGAGAATGAAAGCTGTTCTGATGTCAGATGGTACATATGAGGCAGTGACAGAGGATGTACCGGTGCGTACAGTAGATCCACAGAAGTGCAGATCAGAGGAGATGCCAAAGACTCTGGATTATACAGGAGATAAAGGCTATAAGCTGGCTGATGTGCTGGATGGGAAAGTCTCTATGGATGAGTTTGTAGCACAGATCAGTGAAGAAGATCTGATCGCAATGTTCCGTGGTGAAGGCATGTGCAGCCCGAAAGTTACAGCAGGAACGGCAGCTGCGTTTGGGGGTATAACAGAATCCCTGCAGGCACTTGGAGTTCCGGTTGGATGCTGTTCAGATGGTCCGTCCGGTATCCGTATGGACTGCGGCACAAAAGCGTTCTCTCTGCCGAACGGAACATTATTGGGTTGTACTTTTAATACGGAACTTGTAGGTGATTTATATGAGATGACAGGGAAAGAACTTCGTCTGAACAAGATTGATTCCCTCCTTGGACCTGGCATGAATATTCACAGAAATCCCCTGAATGGACGTAATTTTGAGTACATTTCCGAGGACCCGATCCTTACAGGAAGAATCTGTGCAGCACAGGTAAAAGCGATGGCAAGATCTGGAATTGGAAGTACGATCAAGCATTTCTGCGGAAACAATCAGGAGGTTGGAAGAAGTACTTCCGATTCTGTAATGTCTGAGAGATGTCTGCGTGAAATCTATCTGAAAGGCTTTGAAATTGCAGTGAAAGAAGGTGGTGCGCGTTCTGTAATGACTACTTACGGAAGCGTAAACGGACTTTGGACTGCGGGAAGTTATGATCTGTGTACAACGATTCTCCGTAAAGAATGGGGATTTGATGGTATTGTCATGACTGACTGGTGGGCGAAATCCAATTATGAGGGACATCAGGCAGAAGTACCTGTGAAAACTCCAATGGTTGCTGCGCAGAATGATATTTATATGGTAGTAAGTAATGCGAAAGCGAATCCGGAGAATGATGATGTAGAAGAAATGCTCCATGCAGGAAAGATCACACTTGGCGAACTGCAGAGAAATGCGGCCAATATCCTGGGCTTCCTGTTAAAGAGCCCGTCCATTCTTCTCCTGACAGACAGGATATGTAAAGAAGAACTGGAAGCCATGAATACCAAAGAAGAGGATGATGTAGACGCCGGAAGCCTGGTAAATCTGCTCAGTGATCCACAGACACAGGAGATCGTGATCGATGGCTCTATGCTGCACCCTGCAAAGGGAAATGCAGATGTACTGGCAGTTACCAATGACTTTGAAGGAGATTTCACTATGAAATTTACACTGAAATCTGACCTTGGTGAACTGGCACAGCTTCCTGTTTCTGTATTTTTGGATAATATTCATAAGATGACTGTTTCCGTACAGGGAACAAATGGAAAATGGGTGGAAGAAAGCCGTATTCTGAATATGGGATTTGGACATAATCACTACATTAAACTCTACTATGGAGCAGATAACCTTGAAATTAAAGAAATTGTGCTTACTCCGAATAGGTAAGACCAATTTTGAGAATGCTTGCAAAAATATAACCTTTATGGCATAATTATGAAATACTCGGAACCCACCGGAAATAAGGATTGTATAATCTGCCTGACATAACAGTCAGTGGCGTGGGCAGCTCAGTGGAAATGACAGCAGATGGTATTTGTGACAATGTAAAGTGTGATGAGGAAAAGAGATTATGTCTGGTTTTACAAAGGAAATTATTGCAAGAACTTTTACAGAATTACTGGATGAGAAACCAATGTCCAAGATTACGGTCAAGGATATTGTAGAACGATGCGGAGTAAACAGAAATACATTTTATTATCATTTTCGTGATATTCCGGATGTGGTAGAATTTATCATGAAGAGAAAATGGGATGAGATCCTGGAAGCACCGCAGGAGAGATCTTCTATTCTGGAATGTATGGAAGAAATGGCGAATCTGGTCAGGAGTAACCGGAAGCTGATGCTGAATGTTTACAGATCTGTGAAGAGGGATATTTTCCTTGTTTATATGAATGATGTTGCTTCCTATATTGTTACAGAATATTTTAATAAAAACGTACATAAATTTAATCTTACCACAGAAGAAATTCAGATGCTCATTAAATATTATAAATGTGTGTTTGTCGGAATTCTGATGGAATGGCTGGATCATGGACTGGAGAGTGATCTGGCGGCAGAAATGCGTCAGATAGCTGAACTGTTGGAGAATCATCCGGAAATACAGGCAATCATGAATCGCCCATGATCTCAGAATACAGAAGTTGCTGATGCATGTATAACAGAACTTTTGCTCCTGACATCTTAATTATACAAAACGATGCCCGTGTCTAAATTTTAGACATGGGCTTTTCTTTGCCTATTTATTGTTAAAAATATCACAGTTATAATACAGGCATGAAAAGGGAGATGAAAACAATGCATGAGAATAGAGGGAAAGCAATGTTTTCAGAAACAATATATACAGGAGGGAGGAAAGGCAGATGGATGCACTGAAGCAGTTAAAATTAGCAAAGAACGGCTACATAATTATGTCTGTTCTGTTCATGATCCTGGGCGCCTGCCTGATCATCTGGCCGGATTGTTCGATGGTGGTTTTCTGTACGGCAGTAGGGATCATGCTTATTGTATACGGACTGATAAAGATTCTGGGGTATTTTTCCAGGGATGTCTATTGTCTGGCATTTCAGTTTGATCTTGCCTTTGGAGTGCTGCTGGCAGCAGTAGGAGTGATCATTATAGTACGCAGGAACGTGGTTGTGAATCTGATCTTTGGAATCTTTGGACTTTTGATCCTTGCAGATGCATTATTTAAGATACAGATGTCTATAGATGCAAAGAAATTCGGACTGAATCTCTGGTGGAGGATTCTGCTGGTAGCAGTTCTGACCGGTGTTCTGGGATTTCTGCTTCTGGTAAGACCGTTCGAGGCAGCAGAAGTTATGATGATCCTGGTTGGGGGTTCAATCCTGTTTGAAGGAATTCTGAATCTCTGCGTGGCAATCTACACAGTAAAAATCATCAAAAACCAGAAACAGGATATCATAGATATGGATGAGTATTGAATAAAATGATAAAAAACTATACCTGCCATACAGGATCTGGAATATGCAGATAACAGCAGAATGATAACTGCTTTAAGCGATGTGGAGAGATTTTACAGATCTCTGTGTGCAGGTGTTGAGATATATCACATTACAACAAGGAGGAGCAATTACATGAAGTTAATGGACAAAGCAAAACAGGCTGCACTCGCAGCAGCAGTTAAAACAGGTCTGGGTTATCTGGAAAAGGACCCGGAAGTAAATATACCGAAACTGATGGAACTTGTAGATAAATTCGTACCGGACGGCTGGTATGAGGCACAGAGAAATGCCATCCGTAACGCAATCCAGGATAAGGACAGCAACTGGTATAAACTGATCCTGAGAATTTATGATCTGGATCCGGGTGTACGTGAGGCATTCTTTACAAACTTCATCATCAATGCCAGCTTAAAAGGAAGTGCACTTCAGGAAGAAACAGCAGAAGAGAACAACTGCAATGTTCCGTGGGCAATCCTTCTTGACCCGACAAGTGCCTGTAATCTGCACTGCACAGGATGCTGGGCAGCTGAATATGGACACAAATTGAATCTCGATTTTGATACCATCTGTTCCATCGTAGAGCAGGGCAGAAAAATGGGAACTTATATGTACATATATACAGGCGGTGAACCACTGGTTCGTAAAAAAGACCTGATGCGTATCTGTGAGAAATATCCGGACTGTGAGTTCCTTTCCTTTACAAATGGTACTCTGATCGATGAAGAATTCTGTCAGGAAATGCTCCGTGTAAAGAATTTCGTACCTGCTATCAGTCTTGAGGGATCCGAGGAAGCAAACGATGGACGTCGTGGAGATGGTGTATACCAGAAAGTTATGCATGCAATGGAACTTCTGAAAGCTCACAAACTTCCGTTTGGTGTATCTACCTGTTATACCTCTGCTAATGTTGACAGCGTAAGCAGTGAAGAGTTCTTTGATCATATTATTGACTGCGGTGCATTATTTGTATGGTTCTTCCATTATATGCCGACAGGTAATGATGCTGTAGTAGAATTAATGCCTAACCCGGAGCAGCGTGAAAAGATGTACCATAAGATCAGAGAATATCGTTCTACAAAAGCAATCTTCGGAATGGATTTCCAGAATGATGCGCAGTATGTTGGCGGATGTATTGCAGGAGGAAGACGTTATCTGCATATTAATGCGAACGGTGATGTTGATCCTTGTGTATTTATTCATTATTCCAATGCGAATATTTACAAGAATACTCTGCTTGAAGCACTGAAGAGTCCGATCTTTATGGCATATCATAATGGACAGCCGTTTAATGAAAATATGCTTCGTCCATGTCCAATGCTTGAAAACCCGCAGAAGCTGCGTCAGATGGTTGCAGAGTCGGGCGCCAAGTCTACAGACTTACAGTCTCCAGAATCTGTTGAGCATCTTTGTGCGAAGTGTGATGCTTATGCAGAGCATTGGAAACCGAAGGCGGAGGAATTGTTTCAGACAAAATAAGTAACTTACTAATCCTATTAATCTAGAAAAAGCATTAACTCAAAACTTAGCTAAAGCCAGAAAAAGTCTCTTGCCCGGTCTCCCCTGTCCGGGTGGGAGACTTTTTCGCTTTTTTCAGGAGGGACGCGCGAAGCCGCATCTCTCTGCGGGTTCAGTTCCGGGGGATAAGTAACTCTAAGGCCGGAAAAATTTGCTAAAGGCATGAAGAAAAATGCAAAACTCGCTCCGTTGCTGACTTCGCTCAGACAGGTTGCTATTTTTCTTCATAACGCATATTTTTCCAGCCTAAGAGTTACTAATCCCCCTCCAAATTCACCCGAAGAGAGATGCGGCTTCGCGCTGGTGGCTGGTATGAAGAGAGATTGTAGGCAAGGGAGGGACTGCAGGTAGATAAACGGGATTTTTAAATTAAAAATGACTTGCCTGATAATTCAACATGTATTAAAGTTATATCAGATTTGTTGGGAGAACAGAGTGAATATGTTTATATAGTACAGCGGGGACCGATGAGGCTGGGCTGTAGGAGAAGTGGAATGTTAAAGACTTTTTTGGTGGAAGATGAGGTTGTGATCAGAGAGATGCTCAAGAAGATGATTCCCTGGGAGCAGTATGGTTTTGAGCTTGCGGGGGAGGCGTCGGATGGGGAGATGGCGTTGCCTTTGATTTTAAAGAGTAAACCGGATCTTTTGATCACGGATATTAAGATGCCGTTTATGGATGGACTGACTCTTTGTAAGTTGGTGAAGAAAGAGCTGCCGAATATTAAGATTGTCATTCTCAGTGGTTATGATGATTTTAATTATGCGAAGCAGGCAATCAGTATCGGGGTGGAGGATTATCTGCTGAAGCCGATTACGAAGAATGCGTTTATTGAGAGGCTGGAGGAAATCCACAATCGTTATGAGCATGAGAAGACGCAGATGGAGTATTATGAGAAGTTTCGCCTGGAGATGCAGGAGTATGAGCGCAATGCAAGCAGGGATTTCTTTGAAGCTCTGGTGCGGGCGGATTCGAATCTGGAGGAGATTTATCAGAGGGCGGATCGTCTGAATCTGGATATTGTGGCAGAGGCGTACAATATTCTGATCTTTAGTCCGGATACTTCGGACAGCAGCTGCAATTCATCAGAGGGATATTCTGACTGGGAAGCTGAAGTGCATAAGAAGATAGAAAATTATTTTCTCAGTCATCCGGTAGCAATGCTCTTCAGGCATCAGGTATTCAGCTATGCAATTCTGGTAAAGGGACAACGTGACAGTATAGAAGCGAATACCAGGGAATGTGTGGAAACGATTAAAAAGATTATGGAGGAAACCAGCAAGAATGCGGACTGGTTTATTGCAGTTGGTGAGGAGGCAGACCGTCTGAGCAGGATTAAACAAAGCTATCATACAGCAGCAAGAACTTATGCATTTCGTTATCTGTATGACGGACATATTCTTTATTATAATATGCTTGAGCAGGTAAAAGAAAGTTCGGCAGATACTTCAAAAACGGAGACTGTTCAGCTGAAGAATGTGAATATCAATGCTCTGAATCCGGAAATTCTGCAGAAGTTCTTAAGCAGCGGTCTGGAGGATGAGGTTGACAGTTTTGTTCACGACTATTTCCATGCTATTGGTCAGGAACCTATGGAGTCTCTAGTATTCCGTAATTATGTGGTTTTGAATGTGCGTTTTTCTGTGTTGTCATTTCTTAAGAAAATAGGATATGATGATGCGGAATTATCCAGAGAAGAGACGGATGATATTGTAGAAAAGACAAGCCAGTCTACAGAAGCCTCTATTGCATATGCCGAGGATCTGCTGAAAAAGGCAATCTCGATCCGTGATGAGAATGCCGGTAACCAGAACAGAAGTGTGCTGAAACAGGCAGTGGATTTTATAAACGAACATTATATGGATGAGGAGATTTCTTTAAACAAAGTAGCTCATGTGGCAAATGTCAGTGCCAATCATTTCAGTGCACTTTTCAGTCAGAATATGGGACAGACCTTTATCGAATATCTGACTGCTTTGCGAATGAGCAGATCAAAGGAACTGCTACGCTGTACATCTAAGCGTTCCAGTGAGATTGCAGGAGAAGTAGGATATAAAGATGCACATTATTTCAGTTATCTTTTTAAGAAAACACAGGGTATGACACCGAGTGAATACCGAAAAACGAGAGGAGAGGTCTGATTCATGAGGCAAAAGCAGGAAAAGCTGGAAACCAAAATGAAGTGGATGCTTCTGAGCACTATGATTCCTATGGCAATACTGATCATAGTGCTTCTCGTTTTTTTCTGGCATTTTACAAATAAATATAATCAGTTGTCCAATAATCTGGCGATCAGCACAGAATACAATGCAAATTATAAAAATTCAAACAGTGATATGAGTTTTAAAAATGAAGTAGACCGTGATATTTATTATGTAAGTATTGGGCGAAGAGGTCGTGACGGTCTGCCGACGGAGCAGGTAAATAAAGCAATCAATACGGTGGAGAAGCTGAAGAAGACTACGACAAAGAAAGAGAGCCTGCGTTCATTGAAGTATTTGACAAATTATCTGGAAAATCTTCAGAAACGCATGAATCAACTCCTTGATATTAAAGATTATGAGAAACGTCAGGAATTTATGGCTAACAATACGGAGATTCTGACTACGCTTTTTGAAAAAGAAATGCAGAACTATATTTATCAGGAGGCAACGGAACTTGTACAGGTGGAGTCACAGCTTGCCGGAAATGTAAGATTAACGATCATGACTATGTGCGCAGCGATTCTGATAGCAACTTTCATTTTGATGCGGCGGTCTTTCCGATTAACCTACAGTATCACAAAGCCGATTTCTGAGATCCTCATAATATTAAGAAGGTCGGAAAAGGAGAGTACAAGACGATCAATGCAGTTCCTGCAGACTGTATTGAAATCCAGGAACTAGATGCGGGCACGAGGAAGATGGCAGGCAGGATCGAAGGACTGCTGGAGAATGTGCGTAAGGAGCAGGATGCACAGCACCTGACAGAACTGCAGTTGCTTCAGGCACAGGTAAATCCTCATTTTCTTTATAATACGCTGGATACGATCGTATGGCTGGTAGAGGGTGGCATGCAGCAGGATGCAGTGGATATGATTACAAGTCTGTCGATATTTTTCCGAACTTCCCTTTCAAAAGGAAAAGATATTATCCCGCTGTCTGAGGAAGAACGTCATACTTTAAGTTATCTTGAAATTCAACAGTCCAGATACAGGGATATCATGGAGTTTGAGATTAATATTCCGTCAGAACTGGATAGCGTTATGGTTCCAAAGCTTACGTTACAACCTCTTGCAGAGAATGCACTTTATCACGGAGTCAAGAATAAACGTGGAAAAGGTAAGATTCTTATTGAAGGATTTGATCTGGGAGATGATATGATGCTGAGGGTAACTGACAATGGGCAGGGAATGACACCGGAACGTCTCCGTGAAGTGCAGGAAGCTATCCGTACCGGTGAGCGCGCGGGATTTGGACTTGCTGCGGTATCAGAGAGAATTGCACTTTATTATGGACCGGGATATGGATTGAAAATTTCTTCCACAGAGGGAGAAGGTACGGTTATGGAAGTGTATATGGCGAAGAAAATTAACCTGAATAATAATTCAAGATAAACAGTGAAGGATAAAAAGCTGCATGAAGTTAAGATTTTTAACGGACATGTAGCTTTTATTATGTGAGCAGGCAGATAAAGTCAATTATATTATTGCTTCTTCATACCCAATAACAGCTTTATAGTCTGCCGATAGGGAGTTACTGAGATTGACCATATAATGGAAAGTGTGAATTATATCAGTACAGTATATCAGGAAGTAAACCTTTGTCCAAACCTGACTGTAGCTGAGAACCTTTTCATTGGCAGAGAGCCGAGAAAGATGGGAATGATTGATTGGAAGCAGATGAATGAGCGCTCAGGAAAACTTCTTGAGAGCCTGGACATTCATGTGCCGCCAACACAGATGCTGGAGGAATGTTCCATTGCTATTCAGCAGATGATAGCAATTGCCCGTGCAGTGGACATGAAGTGCCAGGTACTGATTCTCGATGAGCCGACTTCTTCACTGGATGATGATGAAGTTGAGAAGCTGTTTGTACTTATGAGAAAACTTCGTGATGAAGGCGTTGGTATTATCTTTGTTACGCATTTCCTTGAGCAGGTATATGCAGTCTGCGACAGAATTACAGTTCTTCGTAATGGTGAACTTGTTGGGGAATATGAGACAAAAGATCTTCCGAGAGTTATGCTTGTTGCAAAAATGATGGGTAAGGACTTTGATGATCTTGCAGATATTAAAGGAGATCATAAAGACAAGAAGATCACAAAGGCAGAACCTGTGATCGAAGCAAAAGGTTTATCTCATAAGGGAACGATCAAACCATTTGATATTACTATCAATAAAGGTGAGGTTATTGGTCTTACCGGACTTCTGGGTTCTGGACGTTCTGAACTGGTTCGTGCAATTTATGGTGCGGATAAAGCTGATACAGGAACTTTGAAAGTAAAAGGAAAAGAAGTAAAGATCAATACTCCGCTGGATGCCATGAAACTTGGTATGGCTTATCTTCCGGAAGACAGAAAAGCAGAAGGTATCATTGCTGACCTTTCTGTAAGAGAAAATATTATTATAGCGCTCCAGGCTAAACGTGGTATGTTCCATCCATTAAGTAAGAAAGAAATGGAGGAAGCAGCCGACAAGTATATTAAATTACTGCAGATTAAGACAGCAAGCCGCGAAACTCCGATTAAGAGTCTGTCAGGTGGTAACCAGCAGAAGGTTATCCTTGGAAGGTGGCTTCTGACTAATCCGGATTACCTGATCCTGGATGAGCCGACCCGAGGTATTGATATCGGTACTAAGACTGAAATTCAGAAACTGGTTCTTGATCTTGCAGATCAGGGAATGGCAGTTACATTTATCTCCTCAGAGGTTGAGGAAATGCTCCGTACCTGTTCCCGTATGGCAGTCCTTCGTGATGGCCAGAAGGTAGGCGAGCTGGAAGAGGATGAACTTTCTCAGAGCGGAGTTATGAAAGCTATTGCCGGAGGTGACGATAAATAATGAATAAGAGTAAATTAAAGAAAATAACAAGTGCACGTCTGTTTCTTCCTATTGTGTGTCTGATTGCAGTGCTTTTACTGAATGTGATCAGAACACCGGACTTCTTTAATGTATCAATCCGAAACGGTGTACTCTATGGTTACATTATTGATGTTATTAACCGTGCTTCAGAGCTGGTTATTCTTGCAATCGGTATGACACTGGTAACAGCGGCTTCCGGTGGACAGGATATCAGTGTTGGTGCGATTATGGCAGTTGCAGCAGCTGTCTGCTGTCAGATTCTTTCCGGCGGACAGGTTTCTGTAAATGATTATCAGAATCCTCTGATCCTGGCTGTTATCGCAGCACTTCTTGCATCTGCATTATGTGGTGCATTTAATGGATTTCTGGTTTCCAAGCTGAACATTCAGCCAATGGTTGCAACTCTGATCCTTTATACAGCTGGTCGTGGTATTGCTCAGCTGATCACAAATGGACAGATTACCTATATTCGTGTGGATTCCTTTAAGATGGCAGGCGGATATATCGGAAAATGCCCAATTCCGACCCCGATTTTCTTCGCGATCATCACAGTTGTTATTGTGTACCTGATTTTGAAGAAAACAGCCCTTGGTCTTTACATTGAGAGTGTTGGTATCAATGGAAAGGCAGCACGTCTTGTTGGATTAAATTCCACAATGATCAAATTCCTCACCTATGTCATTTGCGGTGTACTGGCTGGTATTGCCGGAATCGTAGCATCCAGCCGTATCTACTCCGCAGATGCAAACAACATCGGTCTTAACCTGGAAATGGATGCCATCCTTGCAGTTGCACTTGGCGGAAACTTCCTTGGCGGTGGTAAATTCAGTCTGATCGGTTCCGTAATCGGTGCCTACACTATTCAGGCTCTGACTACAACACTCTATGCAATGAACGTAAAGGCAGACCAGCTTCCTGTTTACAAAGCAATCGTGGTTGTTATCATCGTTACACTGCAGAGTGATGTATTCAAGAAATATATTGCCAACTTAAAAGCTAAAAGAAGTGTGGCAGCAGAAGGAGGTCAGAAGTAATGAAAGCAAATGGACAGAAAAAGAAAATGACAGGAAATGGCTTCCTGCTTCTGATCACAATCGCGTTATTTGTAGTAATGTATGTTGCAGGTATGATTGTTTTTGCAGACAAAGGTTTTGCAAAACCGCAGATGTTTCTGAACCTGTTTGTATCTAATGCAGGTCTTCTGGTTATTGCGTGTGGTCTTACAATTGTTATGATCACCGGTGGTATCGATATTTCTGTTGGTTCTGTAACAGCTCTTGTTTGTATGGTTCTTGCAGATCTGATGGAGAACAAGGGTGTAAATACATATGTAGCAGTTTTAGTTGCACTGCTCATCGGTGTCGCTTTTGGTGTTGTACAGGGCTTCCTGGTAGCTTATCTTGATATCCAGCCATTCATCGTTACTCTGGCAGGTATGTTCTTTGGACGTGGTCTTACAGCTATCATCAGCACTGATATGATTTCTATCAAGAATGAGTTATTCCTGAAATGGGCAAATTACCGTTTCTATATGCCTTTTGGTTCAACCAGTAAGAAAGGTAAATTTATTCCGGCGTATATTCCGCCGACAGTTGTGATCGCATTGATTGTTGTAGTAATTATTGCAGTTCTTCTGAAATACCGCAAATTTGGACGTAAGCTTTATGCGATCGGTGGTAACCGTCAGAGTGCTTTGATGATGGGCCTGAATGTTAAAAAGACTATTTTTAATGCTTATGTTCTGGATGGTTTTCTTGCAGGTCTTGGTGGTTTCCTGTTCTGCTTAAACAGCTGTGCCGGTTTCGTTGAGCAGGCAAAAGGTCTTGAGATGGATGCGATTTCATCAGCGGTTATTGGTGGTACACTTCTTTCTGGTGGTGTTGGTACACCGATCGGTACTTTGTTTGGTGTTCTGATTAAGGGTACGATTTCAAGTTTGATCACTACTCAGGGTACTTTATCAAGCTGGTGGACAAGAATTATTCTTTCTGCATTGCTTTGCTTCTTTATTGTTATTCAGTCTGTTGTGGCTTCTATGAAGAAGAAAGGAAAATAAGTGATTGTTGAAACAAGCTGAGGTTGTTAAGAGCCTTGGCTTGTTTTTTTGTTGCAAAGGGGGACGCGCGAAGCAGCATCTCTCTGCAGGTTCAGTTCCGGGGGCTAAGTAACTCTAGGGCGGAGAAAATTCGCTAAAAGCATGAAGAAAAACGCAAAACTCGCTCCGTTGCAAACTTCGCTCAGACAAGTTGCTGTTTTTCTTCATAACGCGGATTTTCTCCGCCTAAGAGTTACTAAGCCCCCTCCAAATTCACCTGCAGAGAGATGCTGCTTCGCGCTGGTTGCTGGCTGCTAGAAAAATTATGTTGGGTTGCGCTGGTTGCTGGCTGCTGGAAAAATTATGTTGGTTTGTGGTGGTATTGGTTGTTGGAAAAAATTATGTCATTTTTGTTGGGCGTGGGAGGATTTTGCGGGTTTGGTGGAGGCGCTTTATTTGTTTACAACTGCGAATTATGATGGTTTGCTTGCCATGGAGGGAGTTTTACTTTATACTACTATACAGTAGAAAAATAGTATTGTGGTGGATTATGCGGTAATCTGCTGTATGTTTATTTAGGAGGATAAATTTTAAGATGTGGATTGCAGACGGTTGGAAAGAATATGAAGTGATTGATACTTCCTGTGGGGAGAAGCTGGAGCGTTGGGGGGATTATCTTTTGGTGCGTCCGGATCCGCAGGTTATCTGGGATACACCGAAGACAAATAAAGGCTGGAAGCATATGAACGGTCATTATCACAGAAGTAAGAAGGGTGGCGGAGAATGGGAGTTTTTTGACCTGCCGGAGCAGTGGGATATTCATTATAAGGATCTTACTTTTCATCTGAAACCGTTTAGTTTTAAGCATACTGGGTTGTTTCCGGAGCAGGCTACGAACTGGGACTGGTTTGGTAATAAGATACGTAATGCGGGACGTCCGGTGAAGGTGCTGAATCTTTTTGCTTATACTGGAGGCGCGACTCTGGCTGCAGCAGCAGCGGGAGCTTCTGTTACTCATGTGGATGCTTCTAAGGGGATGGTTACCTGGGCAAAAGAGAATGCGGTTGCTTCTGGATTAGGGGACGCGCCGATCCGCTGGCTGGTGGATGACTGTGTGAAGTTTGTTGAGCGTGAGATCCGCAGAGGGAATCATTATGATGCGATCATTATGGATCCGCCTTCTTATGGCCGTGGACCGAAGGGGGAAATCTGGAAGATTGAGGATTGTATTCATGATCTGATCAAGCTGTGTACAAAGATTCTCAGTGATGATCCACTGTTTTTCCTGATCAATTCTTATACAACCGGTCTGGCTCCGGCGGTGCTGACTTATATGTTGTCTACAGAGCTGAAGAAGTTTGGCGGTCATGTGGATTCTCAGGAGATCGGACTTCCGGTAAGTTCTAATGGTCTGGTGCTGCCCTGTGGTGCTTCTGGAAGATGGGAAGCTTTATAAAAGAAAATGGTGTGAAATATAAGACTATGAAAGAACTAAATTTAAAACACGAAGCCAAGCGTTACGGCTGTGCGGTTCTGGCTGCAACGATCATGGCGTTGAATATTAAGACCTTTGTACGTGCAGGCGGTCTCTTTCCGGGAGGATTTACAGGACTTACCCTGCTGATCCAGAACATTTTCCAGACGTTTGCGGGGATTGCGATTCCTTATACATTGATCAACGTAACGTTGAACTCTATTCCTGTATTTATCGGCCTGAAATTTATCGGAAAGAAATTTACAATCAGTTCTGTCTGTGTGATCGTACTTTCCGGTCTGCTTACGGATATTATTCCGAGTCAGCCGATTACTTACGATACCTTGCTGATTAGTATCTTTGGCGGTCTGATCAATGGTTTCTGCATCAGCCTCTGCCTGATCGGTAATACAAGTACAGGTGGAACGGACTTTATTGCGATTTATTTTTCTGAGAAGAGTGGAAGAGATATCTGGAACTATATCCTGTGCGGAAACGCAGTAATTCTGACAATTGCAGGTTTACTCTTCGGATGGGATAGAGCACTTTACTCTATCATCTTCCAGTTCACTTCTACTCAGGTGATACAGATGTTGCATCAGAGATATAAGAAGCATACCCTATTTATTATTACGAAGGAACCGTATCAGATTTACGAGGAAATATTTAAACTTACCAATCATACAGCAACCCGCTTCGAGGGCACAGGATGCTATACGGATGAAAAGACCAGCATGATTTATTCGGTTGTATCCACAGAAGAAGCCAAGTTTCTGGTGAAAAAGGTACATGAAATTGATCCGAAAGCCTTTGTAAATATTATTAAGACAGATTACATTAACGGACGATTTTATCAGAAGACAGATTATTGATTTTGGAATAGATTTGAGAACGTTAATAATAAATTGACAGAGCCGCTGTATGATTACAGCGGCTTTTGCATAACTTTTCTATTTCGACAGATAATCCTTTTCAAGGTAATGCTTCCGTCTGCTCGCACAGGCCGCTAACGCCCAGCACACAAGGAGCAGAAAACTAATTCCTATAGCCAGTAAAGCAAGCAGAACCACGATGACCGCACGGATAAACAAAGACATGAATGTCCTCCTTTCATTGAAATTTTATTTTTACCTGATTTTTTGTACGATACATGAGAAAAATAATAAATGCTTATTACTTATTATGATATGCTTTTTTTAATTTCATCATTCATTAATATTGATGTAAAGGGGTATGATTTAGAAAAGATAGAAAGATATCAGGTCATCCTGATAAGAAAAATTCAGACATTTAAAAATCTGTTAAATATGATAACTCTAATATACTCTGTTAAAATAAAAAATACAAGCCAAAACTCTCGATGAATTTCGACCTGCTTTTTTATTACAATAATCAATATACATTTATAAACAGATACTTCTTTGCGTGACCTTCGTAGATATGTTTTGGTAAAATATTAACAATTCCATAAAAACACTTGACAACCCCCACTTTACCATACTAAAATGTAAAAAGCATAAAAACTGTTGCCACAGGAAAAACAAATGATTGCCCTATGCGGAAAAAACAAGAACTTCTAACCATGGCAGAACAAGGAGGAAAATTATGAAAAAATACAGCGACATGAGCAAAGAAGAACTGCTTACACTCAAAGCACAGCTGGATAAAGAATACGCAGATATCAAAGCACAGGGGCTCGCCCTCGATATGTCACGCGGAAAACCGGCGGCAGATCAGCTCGACCTTTCCATGGGATTAATGGACGTATTAAGCAGTGATTCAGACCTCAAATGCGAAACAGGTGTCGACTGCCGTAACTATGGTGTTATCGACGGAATCCCGGAAGCTAAACGCCTTCTCGGTGAAATGTCTGAAGTAGATCCTGATCATATCATCATCTACGGAAATTCCAGCCTTAACGTAATGTTTGACAGCATCGCACGTTCCATGACTCACGGCGTAATGGGAAATACTCCATGGTGCAAACTTGATAAAGTAAAATTCCTCTGTCCTGTACCAGGATATGACCGTCATTTTAAGATCACAGAGTTCTTCGGAATTGAAATGATCAATGTTCCGATGACACCACAGGGCCCTGATATGGATATGGTAGAAAAACTTGTCAGCGAAGATGCAGCTATTAAAGGAATCTGGTGCGTACCGAAATATTCCAACCCGCAGGGTTACACATACTCTAAAGAAACAGTAGAACGTTTTGCAAGACTGAAACCTGCAGCACCTGATTTCCGTATTTATTGGGATAACGCATACAGTATCCATCATCTCTATGATGACAACCAGGACTTCCTCGTAGAAATCCTCGAAGAATGTGCAAAAGCAGGCAATCCTGATCTTGTATACAAATTCACATCAACATCTAAAGTCAGCTTCCCAGGTTCAGGTATTGCAGCAGTTGCCGCATCTAAAGCAAATCTGGAAGACTTCCGCAGCTATATGCAGATTCAGACAATCGGACATGACAAATTAAATCAGTTACGTCATGTAAGATTCTTCAAAGATCTTAACGGACTGCACGAACATATGAGAAAACATGCAAACATCATTCGTCCGAAATTCGAGCTGGTACTCGATACACTTGAGAAAGAGCTCGGCGGCCTTGGAATCGGTGAATGGACAAAACCGCACGGCGGATATTTCATTTCCTTTGATTCTATGGAAGGATGTGCAAAGGCAATCGTAGCAAAAGCAAAAGAAGCGGGTGTTGTACTCACAGGAGCAGGCGCAACTTATCCATATGGAAAAGACCCAAAAGACTCCAACATTCGTATTGCTCCAAGTTTCCCGACTCTTGAAGATCTTGGAAAAGCAGCAGAAGTATTTGTGCTCTGCGTAAAACTTACAAGTGTAGAGAAGTTACTGGATACTCTTGAAAACGCATAAAACAAAATATCTGTATTTACTTTCAGGATAAATAATGTGATAATAAAACTGCCCGGCATAAATATTTTTGCCGGGCGGTTGCTGTTTATAAATATATGAATTACAGACAGTGCCCAGAGCTTCTGGTAAAATTAATACAAACCACAATACGGGGAAGTAATTTGAAATTTTTTGATTATGGAAAGAAGGTATATTTGAAAGGAGAAAATATATGAGCGCCAGAAAGAAAATCATGATCAGTATGATTGTAATTTTGCTTCTGCTGACTGTTGGGGCGTACGGATACGGTGTATACTATTTTACAGAGCATTTTTTGCCGGGCTCAATGGTAAATGGTTTCAACTGTTCGTACATGACAGTAGAAGATGCTGAAGACCTGCTTACGAAAAGAGTAGCATCCTATGTTCTTACTATTAATACCAGAAACAATGGACAGGAGAGTATTACAGCTGAACAGGCCGGACTTACTTATGATTCAGATGGAAGTGTCGATAATCTGATCAGGAATCAGGGGCGTTTTATCTGGTTCCTGGAATTTAACCAGCATAAAGATTATGAAGTTTCTTCATCCATAAAATATGACGATCAGAAAGTTAATGCTGCAATTTCCGGACTGAAGTGTATGCAGCAGGGTAATATGACAGCACCATCTGACGCCCATCTTGAAGAGAGAGGAGACCAGTTTGTTATTATTCCTGAAGAAAAGGGAACTACCCTGAAAACAGAAGTGACAAACCAGGATATTCTGCAGGCGCTTCTCACGGGAAGAACACCGATTGATCTGGAAGCGGATGGATGCTATGAAGAGCCGACCATTTATCAGGATAATACAACTCTGATCAAAAACTGCGATCTGGTCAATAAACTTACAGATGTGGTCATTACCTATGATTTCGATGACCGCACAGAGACAGTAGACAGAGAAGTGATAAAAAATTTGCTCACAACAGACGAAAACGGTCTCTACACTCTTGACAAAAATAAGATAGAGGCGTATATCAGTGAACTGGCGGTTAAATATGATACAGTGGGAACAGACCGGACATTTAATACATATGATGGCCGTGAGATTACTGTCAGCGGAGGAAACTATGGCTGGCAGATCGATCAGAAAGCAGAGACAAAAGAACTTATGAACCTGATCCAGAACGGAGAGACACAGGTAAGAGAACCTGTTTATGCGCATGAAGGACTGGTCAGAAAAACAAATGATATCGGATATACTTATATAGAGATTGACCTTGCAGCCCAGAGAATGGTATTCTATAAAAATGGAACACCAACTGCAGATGCGCAGATTGTATCCGGGAATCCGTACGTGCCAAATTGCTCTACACCTGCAGGTTGTTATACAGTGGGTGAGTTAAAGAGCGGCTGTACAGTGAATGGTGAGGACTATCCGTCTGCTGTTAATTACTGGATTCAATTTGACGGAAATCTGGCGGTTAATGATGCGCCGTGGAGAACAGATTTTGGAGGACAGATTTATGCTTTTGAAGGAACTAACGGAAGCATCTGTGCGCCTTCAGATCAGGTACAGATTATCTACAGTAATGTTGAGAAGAACACACCAGTTGTGATTTATGAATAAAGGAGAAGAGAAATGAAGATTGTAGTATTAGCTGGGGGAACAAGTACAGAACGTACAGTTTCTATAACATCAGGAACCGGAATATGTAAAGCATTGCGCCAGAAAGGACACCAGGCTATTCTTGTAGATATTTTCTGCGGTGTAGAGAACGTAGACTGGGAGAATGCTTTCCCGGCAGAATATGACGTAGATGCAGCATCTGCATACATGTCAGCCTTTAATGATAAGATTGAAGAAATGAAGAAAGAAAGAAGAAACTTCTTCGGACCAAATGTGCTGAAACTCAGTGAAGCAGCAGATATTGTTTTCCTTGGACTTCATGGAGCAAACGGCGAAGATGGAAAAGTGCAGGCAACATTTGATCTGATGGGAATCAAATATACAGGAACTGGCTACCTGAGCAGTGCTCTGGCGATGGATAAAGGCATTACAAAGCAGATGTTTCTGATGAATAATGTGCCGACGCCGTATGGAACATCTATGACAAAAGAAGAAATGACCACAGACCTTAAGGCTCTTGGGATGGAATTTCCTGTAGTTGTAAAAACCTGCTGCGGCGGTTCCAGCGTGGGTGTTTATATTGTAAATAATCAGGCTGAATACGAACAGGCACTTAAGGATGCATATTCCTATGAGAATGAAGTTGTAATCGAAGAATATATCAAAGGGCGTGAGTTTTCTGTAGCAGTAGTAGACGGAAAAGCTTATCCGATCATTGAGATTGCTCCGTTGCAGGGATTCTATGATTATAAGAATAAATATCAGGCAGGGTCTACCATTGAGACCTGCCCGGCCGAAATTTCACCGGAACTTACAGAAAAAATGCAGCATTATGCAGAAGCGGGTGCTAAAGCTTTATTTATGGAAAGCTACTGTCGTCTTGATTTCATGATGAAAGATAACGGAGATATGTATTGTCTGGAAGCTAATACGCTTCCTGGAATGACTCCGACCAGCCTGATTCCACAGGAAGCAAAGGTCCTGGGAATTGATTATCCGACTTTATGCGAGAAGCTGATCGAAGTATCTATGAAGAAATATAAATAATGAAAGAAGATATAGAGAAAATATTATGAAAAATTTAACTCTGGAAAATATTGCCCGCGTGTGCAGTGGTACATATTATGGACCGGCAGATAAACTACAGGAAGAAGTAATGTCTGTCATTACAGACAGCAGGAAGGCAGAAAACGGATGTCTGTTTGTACCTATCGTTGGCGAGCGTGTAGACGCACATAAATTTATACCACAGGTAATGACAGCAGGAGCACTTGCAACTTTATCCGAGCATGTGCTCGAGGATGCGGACTTTCCGTATATTGTAGTAGAATCCTCCCTGCAGGCAGTCAAGGATATTGCGGAATTTTATCTGAAACAGCTTCAGATTCCGGTAGTAGGAATCACAGGAAGTGTTGGTAAAACAAGCACAAAAGAAGTGATTGCTTCTGTGCTGAGCCAGAAATACCGCACTCTCAAAACACAGGGAAATTTTAATAATGAGCTTGGTTTACCTCTTACTGTTTTTCGTCTCCGTGATGAAGATGAAATGGCAGTTCTTGAAATGGGAATCAGTGATTTCGGAGAGATGACCAGACTTGCACAGATTGCAAGACCGGATACCTGTGTGATCACAAATATCGGAACCTGTCATCTGGAGAATCTGGGAGACCGTGACGGTGTTTTGAAAGCAAAGACAGAAATATTCAAATTTCTCAGACCTGACGGACATATTGTCCTGAATGGTGACGATGATAAACTTTCCACAGTCAAAGGATACGAAGAGATCAAACCTATATTCTTTGGAATGAATAATGGATGTCAGGTTTACGGTGATAAGATCGTAAGCAGAGGTTTAAAAGGAATGACCTGTACGATCCATCTGGGAGAAACTGCATTTACTGTAGATATCCCTATGCCTGGCCGTCATATGGTATATAATGCACTGGCGGCAGCTGCAGTTGGAAATATCTATGGACTTTCAACTGAACAGATCAAAGCGGGAATCGAGAGTCTGGAGCCGATCAGCGGTCGTTTCAGAATGATCGAGACAGACAAATTTTTGATCGTAGATGATTGTTATAATGCAAACCCGATGTCTATGAAAGCGTCCCTGGATGTTCTGCAGGATGGTGCAGGCCGCAGGGTCGCAGTCCTGGGAGATATGGGTGAACTTGGTGAGAACGAAGTACAGCTTCATGAAGAAGTTGGTGAGCATGCAGGAAAGTGTGATATTGATGTACTGATCTGCACGGGAAAGCTCTGCAAGAGTATGGCGGACAAAGCAATGAAGACCAACGCTGGTCTTAAAGTAATCTACGAACCGGACAGAGAGAGTCTCCTGACACATCTGAATGGATACGTTCAGAATGGAGATACTATTCTTGTTAAGGCTTCTCATTTCATGAAGTTCGAAGAGATTGTAGAGAAATTACAGAATATGTAAATTATAAAACAGGATCGCAGACAAACCAGGTCTCTGTCTGACAGAGGGATTTGGATGCAGATTCTGTTTTTTTATGAGAGAATTTGATGAACGATTTTAGTTTCCTGAGACAGCATACAGCAGTATAATAATCCTATCAGTTTAATCAGGAGGATGTTATGCTGGAGAGAATTATGAATCTGCATCTTCTGCTTTATGCCATGATCATGCTTGGAGGACTTGGCGTGCTGGGGATGCTGGCCACACATCTTACTTACCGAAGACTGATCAGAAAAAACTCAGAGATGAAATCAAACCTTAAAGAGAAATGGATAAACCTCTGGAAAACGCGAGACAGGCTGTTAAACCGCATGAATCGGCTTGTATGGTATCCGTCACTTTTCTGCACGGCTCTCTTGGGTATGGCCTTTTTTATGTATTCAGGAAATGTGGAGTGGGATGGAATGCCGCTGGCATATCTGTATGTGGGAGCTATTGTCCCGACCGTGTTGCTTCTGCTGAGACAGGCACTTGATTTTACATACAAGGAAGAATTGCTGATGAATACTCTTTCAGATTATGTGGAACACATTCGCACATGGGTAGAAGAAGTCCCGGCGGCAGAGAAACCGGACGGGGCTGCAAAAGAAGCGATTGTGGAGCATATTGCGGAAAGCATTCGTCAGACTGCGGCAACAGGAAGTCATTTCAGCAGAATGCTTACGCCTGAGGAAGAAGAGATCATGCGGGAGATCATAAGAGAGTTTATGGAATAAGCTGATGATAAAGAAGTGAGGTGCATGTTACGGCGGTATTCAGGGACATGCACCTCGCTATGGTCATTCGTCATCTTCTTCGATCACCTGAATCTCCAGATAATCAAAGTCTATCTGTTCTATAAAATTATCCTGATAAAATCTTGCTTTTCCATGTTTTTTAAAATGTCTTACTGTGGATTCCAGCCAGATTGGATTACCCAGATCCATTTCATAGCAGATGCTTTCCAGTCCGCGAAAAATTTTATGTGTCCGGGTATCTTCGGAATCATCACAGATTACGGTATCTTTTAACAAATGATTGTCTTTCCATAATTTTCCCCATAAACGAAACATGATATATAATCCTCCTGATCAGAACAAAAGATAATATAGAGTATAGCGGATTTTTGGGGGGAAGTAAAGGAGAAAGGGACGCGCAGAAAAATATTTCATTTCATGTGCGGTTTCGGACGCTAAGATATTCTAAGTTCTCAAAAATCTGCTAAAAGCATGATCCTCCAGGGACAAACTCGCTTCGTTCAGACAGTGTCCCTGGAGGATCATAACGCAGATTTTTGAGAACTAAGAATATCTAAGCATCCTGCAAATGCACATAAAATAAAATATTTTTCTGTACTGATATTGGGCTCGCGGGTGGTGTTTGGAGATGAAAATGTTATAATGAGGTACAAATAAAAGTGTAGCAAAAAAATGCAATGGGAGGATACACAAAATGGAATTAAAGGAGTTATGCAAGGGAATTCAGCTTCCAGAGGAAGCCTGCGGGAGAGTATTTGAGGAGTATGAGAAGATAAAACTGGCAGAAATGGAACGTCAGTTAAACAGTCTTATGGAGAGAAAAACTGCTGAGAAGGCCTACCATCATCTGGTAAATTGTCTGGGGAAGGATTCTGATAATATGAAGATGCTGATGTGCCAGCTCGTATGTGCATGTAGGGATTATGACAGATACAAAGAGCTGGGGATTTCGGATGAAGTCTATTTTGATACAATGAGATGTTTTACCAGATTTTTGGGAGAACGCAGAATGAGAACGGGGGAAATTTTGTTTGACCGTGGATGGTGGACTTATCGTCAGGTAAGTATGGTGTTGTTTCGAATTGGGGAACTGGAATATGAACTGACAAATTTTGAGGGGAAGGATGCTGTTAGTATTCATATCCCTTCAGATGCGGCATTTGTTCCGGAAAATGTAGAAGTGTCACTGAGGCTGGCTGCTGATTTTATACAGCGTGTTTATCCGGAATATGCACAGGCAGAGTATTTCTGCGAATCCTGGCTTCTTTCGCCGAGACTGGCAGAACTTGTAAAAGAAACATCAAATATTCGAAAGTTTCAGAAGCTTTTCATTATTAAAAAAGATATGCCCGAGGATACAGAATATATGGAATGGATGTTTGGAAAAGAACCTGGGACATCGTTGGAAGAGCTTCCGGAAAATACTTCATTACAGATAAAAACGAAAGAGTTGATGAAAAATGGCGGTAATATAGGAGCTGGTGTAGGAATTTTAACGAAAACGTTTACGCCAAATATTTGAAAATTAGTTAGTTTATGATAAAAATGTCGAAAAATACAAGGGGATCATAAATGATGACGAAAATGAATTGAGTAAAAATGCACAATAAATTAGATTAAATATAATACGTATTATACGAAAAGCATAATTTAAGCAAAAATACAATTGACAAAATAGGAGATGTGCTGTTTAATAAAGGAAAGAAAACGATTAAGTAGAGCGAAAACATACAAAACTTAATCGAAAAGGGATTTTCGGAAGCATAAGCAGAAGAAAATACCACACACCAATGTGTATGAAATCATTTATTTTCTAAAGGAGGACACACAATGAAGAAAAAGGTAATGGCAATTGCTCTTGCAGCAGCAACAGTATCATCCATGATGGGCGCATCAATGGTAAGTGCAGCAACAGATGTAGCAAACAATGATCTGGCTTACAAAGGAGATCTGGAGATTATGCATTACTCCACATCTGAAGAGTCTGAGGGAAATGGTGGATCAGATGGATTCCGTACAGTATTAGCAGCGTGGAACGATGCTCATCCGGATATCAACTTAAATGAGAACGTTCTTGCAAATGCAGAATATAAAACACAGATTGCTACTCTTGCAGCAGCAGATAACCTTCCGGATGTATTCCTCCTTCAGGGTATGAATACAAAAGCATGGGCAGAACAGGGACTGATTATGGACCTGACAGATACCATCAAGGCTTCTCCGTATTATGATCAGTATGATCAGGATTATTTCACACCATTTAAAGATGGTGACAAAATTTATGGATATCCTGTACTGACAGGTGGTACCTGTACAGTAGTTATCTATGATAAAGCAATGTGGAAAGAAGCAGGATACGATGCATTCCCGTCAACATGGGAAGATGTAGAGAAAGCTTCCGAATACTTCAAAGATCAGGGAATCGACACTGTAGCATTTGGTAATGGTGGAAAATGGCAGGCAAACAGTGACTTCCTTTCCACACTTGGTGACAGATATACAGGTAAAGACTGGTTCCAGAGTCTGATCGACAAGAGCGGTGCGGCATTTACAGATGAAGCATTTGTAAAGGCTCTGACAGAAACACAGCACCTGTTCACAGAAACAGATATTTTTAATGAAGATTACAACTCCGTAACAAACGAAGATGCCCGTGAATACTACATCTCTGGTGATGCAGCAGCATTTATCGGCGGTAACTGGGATGAGTCCTACATCGCAGCAACTCTTAAAGACAGTGATGAAGAGAAATTCAATAACATCGGATTTGCAGTTCTTCCACAGCCTGCAGATGCAACAGAAGATCCAGATTCTCAGAATATCGGTCTTGGATACGCTGTAGCAATTAATCCTAAGGTTGCAGATGATCCTGACAAATTAGCAGCAGCTATTGACCTTGCACAGGAAATCACAGGACCTGCATTCTCTACATACGTAGCAGAGAACTATGCACTTGGCGGATTAACAAAGACAGATGATGTTGACCTGAGCAAATTTGACCAGATCACACAGGATTTCTATAACTACTCATATGTTGATACAACAAAATGCGAGATTTATGACTCCTACATCAACAGTGCTGTATGGGATGTTCTGAATACAGACCTTCAGACAATGATGAACGGTGAAATGACACCGGAAGAAGTAGCTGAAAATGCTCAGAAAGCATACGAAGAGAATTATTAAAATCTGAACCGAACTGAAACAGTTTCCTGATTCGGTTACGGAAAGCAATGCAAAAGTAACCGTTCTGCCCACTGCGGTGGGCGGAGCGGTTTTGTACTATTATATGAATGAATTTTAACTCATAACTGCGAAGGTACAAAGTAGCTATGGTGGGCTGGCTTTTCTGTAATAGTATGAGGAGGTTACTGTTCGCTGGTGATCCGGCATGAAAACGTATACTTGTTCACTTGGTGAACGTGTGGCTGGTAAGGGAGTTTTTCAGGAAAGAGAGGTACAGCATATGTTGACGACAATCAAGCCCAAAAAGAAAACGCTTATTTTATATCTGATCATACCTGTTTTGATGTTTGTATTTACGGTATTTGTTCCATTAGTAACTGCATTGGTTTACAGCTTCTTCGAGTGGAAAGGCGGTCCAATGAAGACATTCAACGGACTTGCAAACTATAAACAGCTGATACATGACACTACATTCTGGCAGTCATTCGGACATAATATCTATCTGGTAATTGCATGTATCATCGGCCAGATCGGTATCGCATTTATTCTTGTTCTTATGGTAAATGCCAAATCTACGAAATTAAAAGGTATTCATCGTACATTTGGATTTTTTCCAAGTACGATCGCAGCAGTATGTATTGGTTTGATCTGGAACATGATCTACCACAACAAATACGGTCTTATCAACTGGTTTTTAAAAGCAATCGGTCGTAAAGACCTCTGCCAGGTATGGCTGAATAATTCGAAGATTGTTATGCTTTGTGTAACAATCCCACTGATCTGGCAGTTCATTGGTTATTATATGGTAATTATTCTGTCCGCTATTTCATCAATTGACACTGAGATTTTTGAGAGCGCACAGATTGACGGAGCAAATGGTATCCAGACAGCATGGTACATTACTCTGCCGCTGATCAAGAACACAATGCTTGTATGTATTACCCTCTGTGTAGCTGGTAATATGAAAGCTTTCGATAATATTTATGTTATGACCAAGGGCGGTCCTGGTACTGCATCCATGGTTATGGCGATGTACGGATATCAGGTATCTTTCAGCCAGAGTAACATGGGCTATGGTAGCTGTATTTCTGTAGCGATCTTCGTATTATCGCTTCTGGTAATCGGAGGTTCACAGGGACTCATTAAATATCTGACCAGGGAAAAGGAGGCATGAGATTATGAATACGAACGTACCTAAAACTCACAAAGTGAGAAAAGGAATCGCAGCAGTGATCATGAATGTGATCCTTATTATCTTCTCACTTTCCTGCATTTTCCCAATTGTATGGATGGCTTATTCATCTCTGAAAGAAAAACGTGTATTTAATGCAGATATCATGGGTCTGCCAAAGAATCCGTCACTGATCAATTACATAAAGATTCTCAGCAATAAGGATTACCATCTGGGCGAGTCCATGATGAACAGTGTAAGAACGACAGGTCTTTCTATTATCCTGATCATCCTGTTCAGTTTTATCGTAGGTTATATTCTTGCACGTGTTCATTTTAAGCTGAACCGTGTATTATATGTAATGTTTTTAATGGGTATGCTGATTCCGATTCATTCTCTTCTGGTTCCGATTTACGTTGTATTCCAGAGATGCGGAATCAACAACAGATGGTTTACTCTTCTTCTGCCATATGTTTCTTTTGGTCTTCCAATGGGAATCTTCCTGGTAGAGGGATATGTAAAAACAATTCCGGTTTCACTGGAAGAAGCAGCTGCGATTGATGGAAGTAACTTTACCCATACATTATGGACGATCATTCTTCCAATCTGCCGTCCAATCCTTACAACTGTAGCGATCATTCAGGTATTCAGCTGCTGGAATGAATTTTCATTCGCATTAGTTCTTATTAAGGATGTAAGCCTGCAGACAGTACCTCTTGCGCTGACTCAGTTCAAAGGACAGTTTGCATCTGACTATCCGAAACAGATGGCAGCCATGCTCATCACAATGGCACCGGTTGTTGTTCTGTATTTTGCATTCAGTAAAGAAATTATCAAAGGTATGGTATCTGGAGCTGTTAAAGGCTGATGTTACTGATGCCGCTTACAATTTAGCCAAGAATCCCCTGGAAAGTGTGTGACTCCTTACTTTCCGGGGGATTTCTTTATACGACAGAAAGTGTGAAAGTATTGGATATTATTAAAAAACGCAGAAAGGTGTCTGAATGACTGGTTTCTGTATTTGTAATTAAAATAACAATTTTTCTTGTTAAATATATGAGTTTTTGCTATACTGTATTAAAATCGTTCGGATAATTCCCTTGCAACGGTGGGGATAGGACCGAAGGGAAGTGTTCAATAGAGAGGAAAGAAAAATATAAATGAACAAAAAGAGAATTATATGGATAGAATTGCTTCGTATTGCTGCGTGTATTGGAGTTATTGGTATTCATGTTGCTTCTCAGCATTTTAAAGATGCGCAATTGAATTCATCAGTATGGGCTGTCTCAAACTTTTATCATGGAATTAATCGATTTGCAGTAGCCTGTTTCATAATGATCAGTGGTTTGCTGTATTTGGATGAAAGACGTACATGGAATTTGAAACGGTTGTGGACTAAGAATATTTTGCAGATAGCAGTGGCGTATATTTTCTGGCAGATATTTTACGGTGTTTACCGATTGATAATAAAAGGTACGATTACACAAGGGAAAATTGCCTGTTTAAAACAATTATTAAACTATGTGACCAAAAATTATTTCCATTTGTGGTATCTGCCAATGCTGATGGGACTTTTGGCTATTACTCCATTGATTTGGGAAATAGTAAACAGCAGTAATGGGAAACAGTGGGAAGAGTATATGATTATTTTATTCCTTGTTTGCCAGGTTATTCCGTACACTGTAAATTATTTTCCTGTTCCATACAGAAAACAGATAGTAAATATTTTAAATACAATCCATCCGGATTTGGTTACAAGCTTTACCGGATATTTTATTCTGGGTCATTATCTATCGAAGTACGGAGTATCTAAAAAACTTGAGAAAATAATTTATATATTAGGTATAACATTTATTTTGAGTGGAATTACTCTTTGCTATTACAGTTCACTGAAGTCAGGAAAACCGGTGCAGTCTTTTTATGAAAATTACACATTGGCAGCGTTTTTCTGGAGTACAACGATATTTTTGATTTTTAAAAACTATGTATCACGTATTCGATGGAATGAGCGACAGGAAAATATTATCTGTATACTTGGAAATTGTACATTTGGCATATATTTGATTCATGCTTTTTTTAGAAATGTGCTTCATACAGTTGGAATTGACAGTATGGTGATAGATAATACGGTCCTGGCAGTCCCGTTGGTTGTTTTACTGATATTTGTACTCAGCTGTGCAGCAGTAATGCTTATTAAGAAAATACCTGTGGCTGGAAAATGGATTGTATAAAAATTCAGATATATATTTTGTTTAGAGCGGGCAGCGAAGCAGATTGTGAATTGCTGTAAATAAAATTTTGTTTTGCCAGAAAGAACCAAGTAGAATATTTATGAAATGGAGGATACATTATGAAACTATACGATACCGGTGTGTATTTACTGAATGGACAGAAGGTTGTTCCGGAGAATCAGGCGGATTTCCCTGTTTCTAAGGAAGATGCAGCAAAGAATACCATCGCCTATTCAATTCTGGAAGCACATAATACTTCTGGAAATATGGAGAAGCTTCAGATTAAATTCGATAAACTGACTTCTCATGATATCACTTTTGTTGGTATTATTCAGACTGCCCGTGCTTCAGGGCTTGAGAAGTTTCCGGTGCCATATGTTCTGACAAACTGCCATAACTCCCTTTGCGCAGTAGGCGGAACTATCAATGAAGATGATCATATGTTTGGACTTACCTGTGCCAAGAAATATGGCGGCGTATATGTACCGCCTCATCAGGCAGTTATCCATCAGTTTGCAAGAGAAATGCTTGCAGCAGGCGGCAAAATGATCCTCGGTTCTGACAGCCATACACGTTACGGTGCCCTTGGTACTATGGCAATGGGTGAAGGTGGTCCGGAGCTGGTTAAGCAGCTTCTTTCCCAGACATATGATATCAATATGCCGGGTGTCGTTGCAATCTATCTGACTGGTTCTCCGCGTCCGGGCGTAGGTCCTCAGGACGTTGCCCTTGCAATTATCGGCAAAGTTTTTGCAAATGGATATGTAAAGAATAAAGTAATGGAATTCGTCGGACCTGGTGTTGCAAACTTAAGCGCTGATTTCCGCATCGGTGTAGATGTAATGACAACAGAGACAACCTGTCTCTCCTCTATCTGGCAGACAGATGAGAAGATCCAGGAATTCTATGAAATCCACGGCAGAAGCGAAGATTACAAAGAACTGAAACCAGGCGAAACAGCATATTACGATGGATGTGTAGAAATTGATCTTGGCGAGATCAAACCAATGATCGCTATGCCATTCCATCCAAGCAATACATACACAATCGATGAACTGAAAGCAAATCTGGATGATATCCTTGCAGATGTTGAGAAGAAAGCTCAGGTCAGTCTTGATGGAAAAGTTCCTTATACATTAAGAGATAAAGTGATCGACGGCAAGCTTTATGTAGAGCAGGGAATTATCGCAGGATGTGCAGGCGGCGGATTCGAAAATATTTGTGCAGCAGCTGATATCCTTAAAGGAAAGAGTATTGGTGCAGATGCCTTTACATTAAGCGTTTATCCGGCAAGTACACCAATCTATATGGAACTGGCTAAGAACGGTGTTCTGGCAGACTTGCTTGGAACAGGTGCAGTTGTGAAGACTGCTTTCTGCGGACCGTGCTTTGGTGCTGGAGATACTCCTGCAAACAATGCATTTAGTATCCGTCACACAACCAGAAACTTCCCGAACCGTGAGGGATCTAAGATCCAGAATGGTCAGATTTCTTCTGTTGCACTTATGGATGCACGTTCTATTGCGGCAACAGCAGCAAATAAAGGATTCCTGACTTCAGCAGAGGATTACACCGGCGGTTATACAGGACAGAAGTATTTCTTTGATAAAACAATTTATGAGAACCGTGTATTTGACAGCAAAGGTGTAGCTGACCCGAGTGTAGAGATTCAGTTTGGACCAAATATTAAAGACTGGCCGGAGATGGCAGCACTTCCGGAGAACCTGATCGTGAAAGTTGTTTCTGAGATTCATGACCCTGTTACTACAACAGATGAGCTGATCCCATCCGGAGAAACTTCCTCCTATCGTTCCAATCCGTTGGGACTGGCAGAATTTACACTTTCCAGAAAAGATCCTGCTTATGTGGGACGTGCAAAAGAAGTTCAGAAAGCACAGAAAGCGATTCAGGAGGGTAAATGTCCTGCAGAGGCACTTCCGGAACTGAAACCTGTAATGGAAGTGATCAAGAAAAATCATCCAAATGTCAGCAAGGAAAATGTTGGTGTTGGAAGTACGATCTTTGCAGTGAAACCTGGTGATGGTTCTGCACGTGAGCAGGCAGCTTCCTGCCAGAAGGTGCTTGGAGGATGGGCAAATGTTGCCAATGAATATGCAACTAAGAGATATCGTTCTAACCTGATCAACTGGGGTATGCTTCCATTCCTGATCAAGGAAGGCGAGCTTCCGTTTGCAAATGGAGATTATCTGTTCTTCCCGGAGATTCGTAAGGCGGTTGAGGAGAAGGATGATGTGATCAAAGGTTATGTTGTTGGTGAATGCGGACTGAAAGAGTTTGAGGTGACTCTTGGAGAACTTACTGATGATGAACGTGAGATTATCCTTAAGGGATGCCTGATTAATTACAACAGAAAATAAGAATTGTTTGGGTGCAGCTGGCCTCCTTTGGAGGCGGCTGCATTTTGGCACAATAAGGGACGCAGGAAAATAAAATGGTTTCAACCGCGGTTGAAACCATTTTATTTTCCTGCTGGGGTCTCGCAGTGGTGGGGCGTATGTGGCAGACTTTTGGATTTGGTGTTTCTGTTGAATCTGTGTGAATGCCTTGAATGAAAAATCTGAAAATTATATAATAAACATAAATATTGTGAAATTAATGCAAATAGAATAATGATATAACAAAAAATAATGAAATAAAAAGTAAAAATGTATTGACAAATAGCAAATGGGGTGGTATTATAAGTCCATCAAAAGAAAACAGGAAACAAAATAAATAATCAAAGAAATTCATTCAATTCATAGCATATATAAATGTTCCAATGAAAAGGATGAAAATAACAGAAAGGTTTAGGTGATTCCATTGGGAAAGAAGTTATAACATCATCAATATAAGAGTGATGGGTATCGCATTTCCTGCAAGAAAGACCTGATACAGAAATTAAATGAAGAAGTTTTTCCTTATATAAAAAATATACGCACAGTTCAGTAAGGAAAAGAATTGTATCCAAGGTAATATAGAAGCGATAACTTATATTGAATATCTGTCACAGACCTGATACAAAGATTTTGATAAATGTGTAAAGAAATATTTATCGAAAGAGTATAACCCTTATCTCAATAGTTAGCCGGAAAGAAGAGTTTCAGGTAACAGAGAAATTGTTGGTAAGAACGATATTTTGAAATGTATATCTACAGAGGATGATATAGATTGAAGCTTTGCATCAGAAGAATATTAAATATTTTTATAATATGAGATATTAAAGAGAAATATTAAAGTACTTTTTATAGATACTTTACATAATAGTCAGAACATCTGCCATTTGTGTTCAAAAGATATATGATAAAGTACGAAAAGAGAAATAAACAGTTATGGATTTAAGAAGTTAAGTTTATGATTGCTTAGCACGCATAGTTGAAAAGAGTACATCTGATATTTCCAAATAACATCAAATTATAATCCGTGAAATTATAATTTAAAATCTATAAAACTTTCTAAGTAAATTCAATGAGTGAAATAACTGATAGTCAGATGCGAAATTTGAATCAGATCATTTATAACACATATGAATTATGAGCAGGAAATCAGAAGAGAAATTTATAATAGAAAAATTAAATATGGAAACCTGTAAAAGTAATCTGTAAATAAAATATTATTATAGAAAGAATACTAAGAGGAAAATTAAATTGAATAACGAAGAACATTAAAACGGTCATCATTTTTGAAATTGAGGAAAGTAAAAAGTGATGACCGTTTTTAATATGCAAAATTCGGTGTATTGCGAAAAGCATTGCTTGGTACGATATGAGCCAATGGCATAGAGTTAACGGATATATTGGCAGACTAGAATCGATTATTGCGTGAAATTGAAAAGTAGGATATACTCTCCATGAAAAGGAGAGTTTTTTTATGTGGATTAAAGATATTAGAGATTATATTATATATGAAGATAAAGATATTCTGGTGTGTCATAAGCCGGCTGGGATTGCGGTGCAGAATGCACGGGTTGGAAGTATGGATCTGGAGAGTCTGCTGAAGAACTATATTGCACAGAAAGTTCCAGGTAAGATGCCGTATCTTGGGATTATTCACCGTTTGGATCAGCCGGTGGAGGGTGTTTTGGTGTTTGCGCTGAATGCGAAGGCTGCGGCTGGACTGAACAGGCAGATGACATCAGGAAAGATTAAGAAGATATATCTGGCAGTGACAGAGGGCGAAGCGAAAGCGGAGAAAGCAACTCTGGAGGACTGGTTAAAGAAAGACAACAGGGCAAACAGCTCTGCAGTTGTGGCAGCAGGAACTTCCGGTGCGAAGAAGGCAGTGCTATCCTATGAATTGCTGGAAACAAGAGAAGTGCAGGGGCAGAAGAGAAATCTGTTGGAAATCTGTCTGGACACAGGAAGACATCATCAGATCCGCGTGCAGATGGCGTATGCAGGAATGCCACTTGTAGGTGACAGGAAATATAATCCGCAGCAAAGCGGACAGGAGCCTCTGGCGCTTTGCTCTGCAAAGCTGGGATTTTTGCATCCGGTTACAAAGAAAAAAATGGAATTTCAGGTAACTCCTGCCGGAAGTGCATTTAAAGAATGGAGCAGTATTGGATAATTATAAAAGTGGTTTCGCTTTATCGGTATATGTGTGAAACTAAAGTGAAAAATGTGTAAAATCTCTGGACGAATTTCGTAAAATGTGTATAATGTAGAAAGAAATATGCTGTTCAACAAAATTATAATAATTAATTGTACCATTGAAAGGAAGAGGAGATCAAAATGAAAAGAGCGGCGGTAGCAGCGATAGGTTTGATGACAGGGCTGACTATGCTGACAGGTTGTAGCAGGGCAGAAGTAGAAGAGACAATCCAGCCATTAGTGGCAGACGCTATCGAAGAAGCTGATTCAGAAGCAGAAGCAGTGGATGAACAGGATGAAAGTCCTCTTATTCCGGAGATTGATACTGACGTAAAGATTGAAGCTGGTTCCAGGATCGCGGTGGTAAGCAAGTCTGTTAAGGGCGAATACTGGAAAATGGTTAAGAAGGGTATGGAAGAAGCTGTAAAAGCAATTAATGATGCATATGGCTTTAAGAAAGATGATCAGATCACAATGACTTTTGAAGGTCCGGACAATGAAGAAGATGTAGAAAGTCAGATTAATACCATAGATGCTGTTATTGCGGAGAATCCAGATGTATTGTGTATTTCTGCAAGTGATATGGATTCCTGCCAGGCACAGCTCGAGGCAGCTAAGGAGAATGGAATCCCTGTTATTGCATTTGATTCTAATGTATCTGAGAAGAAACTGATAAGAGCGTACAGAGGAACTGATAATGTGCAGGTGGGCAAGATGGCGGCTTACCAGCTTGGAAGTGCGCTTGGCAAGATGGGTAAGGTTGCGGTATTTTCTGCGCAGCAGAAAACAAAGAGTGTTCAGGACCGCGTAGATGGTTTTATGAATAATATCGAGAAGTATGGAGACATTGAAGTAGTAGAGACCATTTATTCAGACCAGGTAGATGATATGGAAGCTGCCATGCAGGAAGTTCTGGAGAAGTATCCGGGACTCGATGGAGTATTTTGTACAAATGCCGATGTAACAGAAATGTATCTCAGTCTTGAAAAGAGTGATGAAGGAGATACGCTGGCACTGGTAGGAGTAGATGCTACCACAAAGCAGCAGGAAGCAATCAGAAACGGTGATGAGATCGGATGTGTTTCTCAGCAGCCGTATGCAATGGGATATCAGACGATCTGGACAGCTGTGGAAACGACAGCTCCAAGGAAGTCCGTAACGATTGAGAGGAATCTGCTTCTGAATCCGGCTTGGATTGATGCAGATAGCCTGGATGATCCGGATGCGAGTGCTTATCTGTATACTGAATAAATAAAATAATATGCGAATAACAAACACGAAAGCAAAAAACGTCAGAAAAGGGCATTTTTGTTTTCGTGTTTTTTTACTACATTATGTATAGTGTTGTATGAAACCAAAATATTCCGAGAAGATTGTATTTCGGTTGAGAGAAACATATCTCTGATGTTCCGGCGGTAAAAGTAGAGCTTTATTTGTGAAATTTTGCTTCAAATAAGTTTCCGGTTTCAATTACGAATATTTGCATGGCTTATGCAGTGTGATATAAAATTGGCAGGTATGATAAAAATATTACAAAAAAATATTGGCAATAAAAAATAAATTTGAATAATTTGTACAACTTTATTGTGTTTGTGCTTGAAATGTGATAAAATTTCACTATAAATTCGATGGATGAAACAATTACATTTAGCGAATTGAGCATGTGGCGGAGTTGCTGAGACATTGGCAGGCATGAGAGCTGATGAGAGAGATTCTCATTTACTTCGTCCGAGATTAAAAAAGGAGAAGACGATGAAACAGTGGTCAGAGATTATCAGAAATGTCACCATGTTATCGCAGCTTGGTCTGTCTCTCATAACACCTACTTTATTGTGCCTGGCAGCCTGCTGGTTCATTGTTTCCAAGACTGGAGTCGGGGGCTGGATCTATATCCCCGGTTTTTTCTTTGGCCTTGGAGGCTCCGCAACGGTGGCATATAAATTTTATCTTTCTATTAACAGACAGCAGAAGAAAGAGAACAAAAAGAAGAAAAACAAAGTATCGTTTAACAGACACGTATGACGAGAACAGATGTATATAGTAAAAAATGCAGATGAGAAATTATAAATGTATTATTGGACTCGAGAGTGAACAGGAAACAAAGGTGATCTCAGAGAAATGTATTTTACAGAAGAAATGCGTGGAACAATATGTAAAATGATACGTAGAAATAGAAAGGAGATTTATATGAGCAGTATGATGGAGAACATTCAGCCGGCCGTAAAGAAGGAAACAGAGAGAGTAGCCATGATCACAGGCATCGGGCTGATATTAATGTGGATTGTATTTGGAGTGCTGCATGCTTTTATGCCTCAGAAAGTACCGCTTGATTATACAGTATTTCTTGGTGGGGCGCTTGGAGGATGTGTGGCAGTCCTTAATTTCTTTTTTATGGGATTAGCAGTGCAGAAAGCAGCTGCGGCAACAGATGAAGACACTGCAAGAATGAAGATCAAAGCAAGTTATTCACAGAGAATGATGCTTCAGATGTTGTGGGTGATCATCGCGATCGTTGCTCCGTGCTTTCATTTCGTAGCTGGAATTGTTCCTCTTTTATTTCCTGGAACAGGAATTAAAATTGCAGGGATTTTTCATACTAAGAAGTAACAACAGATTACAAATATCTGTTTCATCAAACCGGAAAACAGTACCGGTAAAGACAGGAGGTGAATAAAGAGTATGGAGTTGGATATTACCGGGGCAAGGATATTCTTTACATTGCCGATCGATGTGCCTTTTCTTGGGCCATTAAGGATCAGTGAAACTATGGTGATAAGCTGGTTGGTTATGATCCTGATCACAGGATTATGTATCTGGCTTACCCACGATCTGAAAGAAGAGAATATTTCCAAGCGCCAGGCAGTGGCAGAACTCATTGTAGAGAAAGCCAACAGCTTTGTAATCGGAAATATGGGTGAGAAATTCAGACACATGATACCATTTGTTGCAGCGCTTTTTGCAACAAGTGTGGTTTCCAACCTGATCAGCCTTGTGGGACTTCGAAGCCCGACAGCGGACCTCTCAACTGAGGCAGCATGGGCAGTTGTGGTCTTCATTATGATCACAGCACAGAAGATCAAGACCAGTGGATTCGGCGGCTATCTCAAAGGATTTACAACCCCGATCCCGGTTATGACACCGTTTAATATTCTTTCTGAACTGGCAACACCCGTCAGTATGGCGTGTCGTCACTTTGGAAATATCCTTTCCGGTGTAGTAATCAATGGTCTTATTTATGGAGCACTGGCAGTTGCAAGTTCCGCACTTCTGGGACTGATCCCTGGTTTAGTGGGAGATGTACTGTCACAGATACCGATTCTTGATGTCGGTGTACCTGCAATCCTTTCGGTCTATTTTGACTGGTTCTCAGGAATCATGCAGGCCTTCATTTTCTGTATGCTGACAGTAATGTATATTGCAAATGCAGCAGAAGAGTAGCAGAAACTTTGGCGGAACATACAAAGGGGATTTCCGCTGATCATGGTTATGGCCGTATCACTGTCGGAGCGAAATGGCAGCGGTGGTAACCGAAAGATTGCTGGAATACAGCAGAAAAAATTAATACCGCAGTAAAGGGGAAAAAGCTGCAGATTATTATTTAACAGGAGGGTTTTACTATGGATTTTCAGTTACTGGCAAAAGGTATCGCATTAGCAGGTTGTGCAATTGGAGCAGGATGTTCACTTATCGCAGGTATCGGCCCTGGTATTGGTGAAGGTAATGCAGTAGCTAAAGCACTGGAAGCAATCGGACGTCAGCCTGAGTGTAAAGGCGATGTAACTTCTACTATGCTTCTTGGATGTGCGATCGCAGAGACAACCGGTATTTATGGTTTCGTTACCGGTCTGTTACTTATCTTCGTTGCACCTGGTATGTTCATGAACTTCCTGAGCTGACAAAAAACAGCTAAGATGCCGGACATCACAGATTAAGCGGCATCGATATGGAACTTGTGGATGATCCAGGCGGCAGCCGTAGAATGATCCACATAAGTATAGACAGGAGGTTACAAACATGCAGGTACAGGAATTAGTTGGAATTGTGCCGTGGA
>ERZ1106969.319-NODE-319-length-53036-cov-11.914554_pt1 | contig 53036 bp, 49 predicted proteins | sample MGYA00403685_ERZ1106969 | MGnify/ENA primary metagenome ERZ1106969 (study PRJEB35170, sample SAMEA104062416) | human gut metagenome | biome: human gut; feature: human-associated habitat; material: faeces | place: Denmark | collected 2012-05-18 ... | reverse complement strand
CGTTGCATGAAAAACGTTCTGCCGCCGTCTCTTTGTTTCACAGTATTTTCAAACTTATTAAAGGTTCATTAAAGGTTTCTTCGATATGATCTTCTTAAGAAAAATACGGATGCCGAAGATGCATCAAAAGGAGGATATTATGGAGGAAGCAATTGTAAGCAAACGAAACGAAAAAAGAAGGGTATGGGCTTTTCTGGCTGTTTTTCTGGCGGCGGCGCTTTTCCTGTTCCTGAATGTACATACGGCGTATGCGGCTGAGGGCCTGAAGCTGAGCACCGATTATCCCGGAATATCCGTTAAGCCCGGGGATAACTTAAATATCCCGGTCACACTGGATAATTATACCGGCTCCAGTCTGGATGCAGAGGTTAAAGTGTCTGCCATGCCCGACGGCTGGGAGGGATACCTCCAGGGCGGTAATTACCAGGTAAGCCGCATCCATGTAAAGAACGGCGAGGCCGGAGCAGAAATGACGCTCCATGTAACCGTACCAAAGGAACTGACAGAGGGAACCTACGTAGTCGAGGTAGGCGCCTCCTCGGCGAGCGGCCTCTCCGACACACTGTCCATCTCCTTCCTTGTCAATGAGATGAAGGCGGGGAAGGGAAGCTTTACCTCGGAGTATCCGCAGCAGGAAGGAACCACCGGAACCAACTTCAGCTTCAGCACCACGCTGATTAACAATGGACTGAAGAGCCAGTCCTACAGCCTCTCTTCCAACGCGCCGGCAGGCTGGAACGTGAGCTTCACCCCAACGGGAGAGACCACAAAGGTGGCGGCAATCGAGGTAGAATCCAGCACCAGTAAGGGTATGACCGTGTCCGTCACACCGCCGGAGGGAATCGCCGCCGGGGAATACGATATTTCATGCAGCGCGGTTTCCGCGGAGGAGACTCTCAGCACGGATTTAAAGGTGGTGATCACCGGCAGCTACAGCCTGAAGGTGGGAACGCCGGATGGGCGGCTGAGCTTTGATGCCTATGCGGGAAAAGAATCGGACGTAACCTTGAATGTGACGAATACAGGCAATGTGGATTTACAGGATGTGTCCTTAAATTCCTCCCTGCCATCCGGATGGACCGTAACCTATAACCTGGAAAACAACGTGATCCCGTCTATTCCCGCCGGTTCCACGACGGAAGTCATCGCCCACGTAAAACCGGGCTCTGAGGCCATCACCGGAGACTATGTGAATACCTTTACGGCAAAATGTGAGCAGGCGGAATCCAGCGCGGATTTCCGTGTGTCCGTGAAGACCAGTACCATCTGGGGCATCGTGGCGGTCGTAATCATCCTGTGTACCGCAGGCGGACTGGGCTACGTATTCCGTAAATACGGCAGAAGATAGCCGAAAGGGCTGTCACGCCGGAAAGGGGTCATTGTTATGGACATTGCTGCAAATTATGAAGATGAAATGATGATAAAAACGGACCATTTAACTAAGGCTTACGGGGAAAAGAAGGTGGTCAGCGACCTGTCGCTGTCCATTCGCAGGGGAGAGGTATTCGGGCTTCTGGGGCCCAACGGGGCCGGAAAGACGACCACGACCCTGATGCTTTTAGGTCTGACGGAGCCGACAGCCGGGAGCGCCTCGATCGATGGAAAGGACTGCACCAGACAGGCCATCGAGGTGAAACGGATGGTAGGATATTTACCGGACAGCGTGGGCTTTTATTCCGATATGACCGGGCGGGAAAATCTCCGGTTTACGGGGCAGTTAAACGGGCTGCCGAAGGCGGTGATCGAAGAACGGATCGGAGATCTGCTGGAGAAAGTCGGCATGACCGGGGCTGCGGACCAGAAGACGGGAACGTATTCCCGGGGCATGAAGCAGCGTCTGGGAATCGCGGACGTACTGATGAAGGACCCCAAGGTGGTGATCATGGATGAACCGACGCTGGGAATCGACCCGGAGGGGATGAGAGAACTCATGTTTTTAATCCGGAGCCTGGCGGAGGAGGATGGCCGGACCATTCTGATCTCGTCGCATCAGCTCTACCAGATTCAGCAGGTGTGCGACCGCGTGGGCCTGTTTGTAGAGGGGCAGCTGATCGCCTGCGGAAGGATCGACGATCTGGCCGGGCAGATGCGCCGGGAGGGACATTACGTGCTGGAGGCCGCGGCTATCCCGGACGACAGGGGCTTTAAAGAGCTTCTGGAGCACTTGGGAAATGTGGAGGAAATAGAGCGAAGCGGGGATTTCTATGTGATCTATTCCAGCTCGGACTTAAGCCGTGAACTGAACCGAAGGGCGCTGGAGGGCGGCTACAGCCTGTGCCATTTGAGGCAGAGGGGAAATGATCTGGATGAGATCTACCGCACGTATTTTGAGAAAGGAGAGAAGGGAAATGGCAGTCTCAATCAAAGGAAAAGTAAAGGCTTCCTTTCTTTCGGCAGGGAACAGCGCCAGGGAGAGGAGTGACGGTGCGGGCGGAGGCGTCCGTTCGGGAATGAGCGGCATGGGCGCCTTATACCGCAAGGAGATGTCGGACCATATTCACAGCAAACGGTTCCTGATCGTACTGCTCTTAATCCTTTTAACCAGCTGTGCCAGCATTTACGGAGCGCTTTCCAGCCTCTCCTCGGAGACGGCGTCTGACTCCGGCTACATCTTTTTAAAACTGTTTACATTGAGCGGGAATTCCATTCCTTCGTTCACCTCGTTTATTGCGCTTTTAGGCCCATTTGTCGGTCTGGCGCTTGGCTTTGACGCCATCAACAGCGAGCGCTCGGAAGGAACCTTAAACCGCCTTGTGGCCCAGCCGATTTACCGGGATGCGGTCATTAACGGCAAGTTTCTGGCCGGAGCCACCATCATATTCCTGATGGTCTTCTCCATGGGACTGATCGCAGGAGCGGTGGGGCTGCTGGCCACGGGAATCCCGCCATCGGGGGAGGAACTGGGACGGGTGCTCGTCCTGCTGTTCTTTACTTCCGTCTATATCTGTTTCTGGCTGGCGCTCTCCATCCTGTTCTCCGTGCTGTGCCGCCATGCGGCCACATCGGCCATGGTGGTGATTGCGCTGTGGATCTTTTTCGCCCTGTTTATGACGCTGGTCGTCAGCATTGCAGCCAACGTGCTTTACCCCATGGGGCAGACGGCGACCGCATCGCAGATTCTGGCCAATTATAACTGCCAGATGAATTTGAACCGGCTCTCCCCGTACTATCTGTACAGTGAGGCGGTATCGACCATCATGAATCCGCAGGTGCGCTCCACCAACATCATACTTCCGCAGCAGCTGTCGGGCGCTATAAACGGATACCTGTCCCTGGGACAGAGTCTGCTGCTGGTATGGCCGCACCTGACGGGCCTGCTGGCATTGACCGCCGTAGTCTTTGCCGTCTCCTATATCAGCTTTATGAGAAAGGAAATCCGGGGACGGTAGGGCGATAAACCGCTGTTTTGTGAATTATCTGTAAAATCCATCGGTGTTCTCTTGCATTCTCCGTAGAATTGAGAGAGAATACAGATGGATTTTTCTGTTATAAGGAGATGAAAAAAATGCGTGTACTGATCGTGGAAGACAATCGGCGGCTGGCGGAATCCATCCGTGACATCCTGAAACACTGGTATGACTGTGATATCTGCGGGGACGGGAATACGGGATACTTTTTGCTCACGGACGGCGGTTATGACGCGGCCGTGCTGGACCTGATGCTGCCGGGAATGGACGGGATCACACTGCTTAAGAAGGCCCGAAAGAGCGGCTGTTCCGTTCCCGTGCTGATTCTTACTGCAAAGAGCGAGATCGACGACCGGGTGCTGGGGCTGGAGAGCGGAGCCGATTATTACCTGACAAAGCCCTTTGACATGCAGGAGCTGCTGGCCGTGATGAAGACGATATTACGGCGCCGGGGAGAGGTTATCCCGGAATGCCTGAGCCTGGGCAATATATCGCTGAATCAGGCGGACTATACGTTAAGTGGGCCGGAAAAAAGCATCCGGCTGGGTAAGAAGGAGTATGACCTCCTCCGGATCCTTTTCGTGAACCGCGACATGGTAGTTTCCAAGGAGACGCTTCTGTCGAAGATCTGGGGCAGCGACGGTGAGGCGGTCGATAACAACGTGGAGATATACATCTCATTTCTGAGAAAGAAGCTGGAGTTCTTGAATGCGGATGTGGTGATTGTGACCATCCGCAGACTGGGATACCGGATCATGGAGAAGAATGGAGGAGGCGGACGGGAATGAAGGAGATAAGCAGGCTTCGGATGAAATTTATCTGCTATAACATGCTGATCGTGACGGCGGTCATCGGGATTACCTTCTGTGCGGTGGCATTTGTCATGGAGAAACGGGTCAGCGCGCAGGGAAGGCTGGCGCTGGCGAAGGTGGTGTCGCAGGAGGAGCATCCCTTGATCTTCACCACCCGTTCGCCTGCGCAGACGCCGTATTTCTCCGTTATGGTGGGGGAGGATGGCATGGTGACACCGTGGGAAGGCGGCTATGAAGCATTTCCGGGACAGGAATTCTTAGAGGAGATGGCGTTTTTGGGAATGGCCGGCGAGGAGGATATGGGGCTTCTGGAGGGCTACCATCTCCGGTATCTGCGGGTCAGCCGCCCCACCGGATATATGATCGCGTTTGCCGACACCTCCTATGAGGACACCCTGCGAAACGGTGTCATGCAGTACGGAGGCCTGGCCTGCGCCGGTATCTGGATCGGTTTCCTGGTACTGTCCTACTTCTTTTCCCGATGGGCCGTCAAGCCGGTGGAAGAGTCCATACGGATGCAGAAGCAGTTTGTGGCCGACGCCTCCCATGAACTGAAGACGCCTCTGACGGTGATTACGGCTAACACCGAGCTGCTTCAGGAACAGTATACGGGTATATCCACCGAGGCGGATAAATGGCTGGAGCACATCCTTCAGGAATGCAGGGAGATGCGTTTCCTGGTGGAGAATCTGCTCCTGCTTGCCAAAAATGACGCCCTCACGCCGAAGAAGGGGACCTTCCATCTCTTCAGCCTGAGCGATCTGGTGATGGAAAAGGTGCTGACCTTCGAACCGGTTTTCTATCAGGAGGAAAAGCAGCTGGAGTATCAGCTGGACGAGGAGGTGCAGATGCTGGGCGATCCGGATCAGGTGGGACAGCTGGTCAAGGCACTTTTAGACAACGCGGTGAAATACTCCCTTCCCAAAGGGAAAACCGTGGTGAGGCTGGAGACGGCAGGCAGAAAACAGGCAAAGCTCTGGGTGAACAGCCAGGGAGAACCCATACCGGAAGAAAAACGTTCCCTGATCTTCCGGCGTTTCTACAGAGGAGACAGCGCCAGAAGCAGCTGCAGCGGCTACGGCCTGGGACTGGCTATCGCCGCGGAGACGGCTGGCAAACACAGAGCAAAAATTGGAGTGGAATACCGGGATGGAATGAACTGTTTCTATTTGACCGTGAGAAGAAGATGAGAGAGGAGGGAAATCCGCCTCTCTCTTTTTAGGCAAACGATTGTGTAAAAATTCTGGAAAGTTTGACTAATCTATGATAAACTATTCCTAACGTCATCATGAAGATGAAGCTTAATACCATGAAGGATATCGCACCGCTTTGCAGGTGCCTGCTTTCGTGGCTTTTTTTATGTCAGGCGGAACGGTCCGGTGAGACGGGCCTTTCATCATAATCGCCGCAGTAAAGACAGCTGGGAAGGGTACAAATACAGGAGAGATAAGATGGAGGAAGCAATGAGATCAAGAAAATTAGTGAGCTTTATGTTTGGAGCCATGATGGCGATGGCCGCAGTAACCGGCTGCGGAAAGCAGGGGACGCCGGCGGCAGGGACGTCGGTACAGGCGTCAGAATCAGTGAATCATACAGAACAGGTCGCTGAGGCGGAGAACGGGGACACGGCAGGCCGGACGAAACAGGGCCATCTGGTGGAGACGCTAAAGCTGGCGGGTGGGACGGACTGGGGAGCTCCCAGCCCTTATTTAAACGCATCCCGCGGCCCGGGAAGCGCCAAGATGAATCTGGTGTTTGCAAGCCTGATCGACGAAGATGAGACGGGAGATATTCCATGGCTTGCCCAGTCTTGGGAAATGAACGGCAGTGACTATACGTTTACCCTGTTTCCCGATACAAAATTCCATGACGGTACGCCTCTGACGACAGAGGATGTCGCCTTTACCATAGACTATTTCAGGGAACACCCGCCGGTATCCAACTCGCTGGGAGCGGGGGACAGCTTCCTGATCGACCATTACACCGTTGTGGATGACCGCACGATTACCATCACAGTAAAAGAGGCCGCTGCGGATACGCTGAGCAGCATCGGTTCGTTTGTGATTATTCCAAGACACGTGTGGGAGAAGGTGGAAGATCCGAACACCTACACGGGAGACGGATATTTGACGGGCAGCGGAGCATACCGGTGTACCGCCTATGACGGGGCCACCGGAAGCTATGAATTCACCGCGTTCGATGACTTCAAGGGCGGAAAACCGGCAGCCGACCGCGTGCTGTTTGTTCCTGTCAGCGATCCCCTTCTGGCATTTGAAAATCACGAGATCGACATCACCGGCATGCCGGCTGATTTAAAGGATAAATACTTAAGCGATCCGGGGATCGGTGTGGTGGAAAAAGCCAATGACATGGGATACAAGCTCCTGATTAATTTTGAAAAATGTCCCGGTTTTCTCGATCTGGACCAGAGAAAGGCTGTGTATGCGGCCCTGGACCGTCAGGCGGTCGTGGACAAGGTATTCCGCGGAGCCGGAAGCGTGGGAAGCGCGGGATACGTTCCGCAGGGAAGCCTTTATTATAACGATCACGTTGTGGCCTACCCATACGATCCGGAAAAAGCGAAGTCCGCACTGGAGAGCAAGAACTATGAAGTGACGCTTCTGGCGGCCGACAGCGGCTCCGATGTGGATATAGCAGAGCTTATCAAACAGGATTTGGAGGCGGCCGGTGTAAAAGTGACGGTTGCAGCCTATGATTCGGCTTCCCGTGATGAGATGGTCCATGCGGGAAACTATGAATTTGCGCTGGTAGGCAATGGCGGCTGGGGCAATAATCCGCCGAAATATATGAGAACCATTTTCTCCGACCGTTCGAAGAATAAGGGAGGTAATCCGCACAGCATGGGACCGATCGGCTACAGCAGCGATGAGATCACGAAGCTGGCAGAGGACCAGATGAAGGAAGTGGATTTCGAGGCCCGCAGACAGATGTTTCAGGATCTGGAGTATCTGGTCAGTGAGGAAGTCCCGCTGATCGTCATTGCAAATCAGTCCTCCTACTCCATGTACCGCAAGGATTATTACGACGGCTGGATGAAGACGTACGCGTATCAGCAGACGGAACAGACCCGTCTGTCTTATATGGAAAGATAAACGTTTATGAGAAAACGAATCACACTATTTATCTGTACCTTTCTGGTGATTTACCTGTTTGACTTTTTCATTCCCCGCCTGATGCCGGGAGATCCGCTTCTGTATACCTCATCGGTTTCCGGCGAGGACATGGACACCGAGTATTCGAAAGAGCAGCTGGATCAGATGAGGGCGTATTACGGCCTGGATCAGCCGCTCGCTGAGCAGTTGGCACAGACAGTCAGGAAAAATCTGACCGGAGATCTTGGATTGAGCATCCATTACAAAAAGCCGGTGACTACTGTGCTTAAGGAACGCCTGCCCTGGAGCCTTTCTGTCATGGGCGTGTCGTTAATCGTGAGCCTGGTGACCGGTACGGCGCTGGCGCTGTTTGGAATGCAGAAAAAATGGTTCGACAGGGCGGCCTTTCGGATATTATCTGCCCTTACGGAGGTGCCCGCCTATTTAGTCGGGCTGCTGCTCTTATTTCTGGTGGCGGCAAAGGTTTCATGGCTGCCTCTGTCGGGCGGGGCGACGGCATTTGCCAGATACGAGACGGGCGGGGAGAAGGCGTGGGATCTGATCTCCCATGGCTTTCTGCCGGTGCTGTCCCTCGTTATTGTGATGTTTCCCGGATTTTACTTCACGGCAAGAGCCAGCTTCCTGGAGGTGATGTCGAAACCGTATCTCATGAATGCCAGGGCCAAGGGGCTGAAAGCGGGAAGAATCCGCTGGAGCTACATATTCAGAAACGGTATGACGCCGATTGTGGTTCGTTTTTTCCTGAATGTCGGAACCGCGGTTGGCGGTACGCTGCTGATCGAAAATGTATTTGCTTATCCGGGGCTGGGGCTGGTGATGCGGGAAGCCGTGCGGTACAGGGACTATACGATGATACAGGGATTTTTTCTGCTGTCAACGGTTCTGGTGCTCACCAGCCTGTTTCTGGCGGACGTGCTGAACGCAGGGATTGACCGGGAGGAATTGAGATGAAACGAATCAGAAGGTATTTCATCCTCCTGCTTCTTCTGGCGGCTGTCTGCCTGTATGGCCTGACGCTGTACCCCCACAGCCCGGTTAAGTCTTCCGGCGCCTCCCTGGAAGCGCCGTCGGCCATCCACTTTCTGGGAACGGATAACCTGGGAATCGATATTTTTGCCCAGCTGTCGAAGGGCTTTTATCTGAGCATGATGACGGGAGTGACAGCGGCCGCCTGCTCCTTTGCCGCAGGCGGACTGTTCGGCGTATGCGCGGGATACTGCGGAAAAAGGACTGATGCGGTCCTCTCCTTTATTACCAATGTGTTTCTGTCTGTTCCGCAGCTTCCGGTTATGATTGTGATCGGAGCGTTCTGGGGACAGAGTATCTGGAATATCATTCTGATCGTCTCGGCCTTCTCCTGGGCATCCATTGCAAAACAGGTGCGCGCCAAGGTGATGTCCGTAAAGAACAGGAAATACGTGGTGCTGGCAAAGAGCTACGGCGCCAGTCCGTGGTATATTGTGAGAAAGCATATGCTGGGTGAAATACTTCCGCTGCTCTTAGTCAATGCGGCTGCAGTTACCGGCAGGACCATCATCCAGGAGTCTTCCCTGGCGTATCTGGGGCTGTCCGATCCCCTTGCGAAGTCCTGGGGGCTGATGATACAGAATGCATCCTCCTTTACGGGAATCTATTTCACCAATTACTGGACGTGGTGGCTGATCCCGCCGGTGACAATGCTGGTGCTCACAATTCTCTGCTTAAGGCTGTTGTCACAGGCTCTGGAGGAGTGGCTGCTGCGGGAGGAATGAGACGGGAAATGAGAAATTAACAGGAACAGAGCAGCAAAAACATAAATATAAAATGAGGGAAATATGAGTGAAGTTCTGAATGAAATTCTGAATGTACAAGGTCTGACTGTGGAATATCCCGGATTTACGCTGGGCCCATGCTCTTTTTCCATGAAGAGAGGGGAGATACTGGCTACAGCCGGAGAGTCGGGAAGCGGCAAGACGACGCTGGCCCGGGCGCTGGCCCGTCTGCTGGAGGAGGAAGCGGCTGTGGCGGGTGAGGTGGTCATAGCCGGCAGTTCCCTGTATGAGAAGAAAGAGGAGGAGGTGCGCCGGATTCGGATGGAACTGTTTTCCATCGTCTTTCAGAATTCGGGAGAATGGCTGAATCCCTCCATGAGGCTGAGAGAGCAGCTCCGGGAAACGCTGATTAAAAAATATCCGGCCAGAGAGCACCGGGAGCGCATGAAAACACTGATGGAAATGGTGGGGCTGGAGGAAACGGACTTAGAGCGCTACCCGGACCAGCTATCTGGAGGGATGGCGCAGAAGTTCTTACTGGCCAATGCCATGGCACTGACACCGGAAATGGTCATTTTAGATGAGCCGACCAGTTCCATGGATGCCAATTCCAGAAAAGCGTTTATCGATCTGATCCGCAGGATTAACCGGGAACACGGGACTGCATTTCTGATCATCACCCATGATCTGCGCCTGGCCAGGGAGCTGAGCAGCAGGATTATGATCCTGTACGGAGGCATGGTGGAAGAGGCGGGACTGACGGAAAAGGTACTGGAGCGGCCGAAGCATCCCTACACCCAGGGGCTCTTAAGGGCCTCCATGGATTTAAATCTTCTGAAGGATATCTGGGGGATCAGACCGGCTGAGGAAGAGGGGCTGGGAGGCTGTCCATTTTTCGGAAGATGCTGTCAGAGACTGGATATCTGCCGGACGAAAAGGCCTTCTCTCACGGAAAACGGCGATGGCTGGCAGGTAGCCTGCAACCGGGGCGGGATTGTAACGCTGCTGGAAGCGCAGCACATCGGTAAGCGGTATGGGAAGCAGGACGTACTGCGGGACGCCAGTCTGGAGATAGAACACGGAGAGTTTATCTCCCTGGTAGGAAAATCAGGCGTTGGGAAGACGACGCTTTCCAGAATACTCGGCGGATATATGGATGAATTTGAAGGAAATGTGCTGTATGACGGTAAAACCGCCGACTATAAACAGCTTCATAAGAGCAGTCATGGTGTCCAGATGGTATTTCAGGACAGCAATGAATCCGTGAATCCCTCCATGACTGTCCGGGAAGCGGTAAGCGAGCCTTTATTTCTGTCCGGCCAGGCTGACGCAGATACGGTGAAGGACCGGATCGAACAGGCGCTTCGTGATGTGGGACTGCCGTCTGAGGCGCATTTTCTCAATACCAGAGTGAAGAAGCTGTCAGGAGGGCAGAAACAGAGAATCTGTATCGCAAGGGCGCTGACCATGGAACCGGCGCTGATGATTGCGGACGAGCCAACTTCCATGCTGGATCCGTCGAGCAAGGCCAATGTGCTGCGTTTTCTGAAGGGGCTTCAGAACAGCAGAGGATTCAGCATACTTATGGTGACTCACGATTTAACCTGCGCGGCGAAGGTATCAGACCGCATTTATCTGTTAAAGAATGGAAGACTGCAGCCGTTTGTCCCTGTTGCGGACCGGATTGAGTGCAGTATTTATCAAATGGAGGAATTTTAAATGAACGCAGAAGAGAAGAAAGAATTATGGGAACAGTGTGCAAAATTTCATGGTCACGTGTGCGGAGGACTGACAATCGGATATAAAGCGGCCTTATACGCAATGGAGCTTTTGGAACTGGGATTTTCCGAGGACGAGGAAGTGGTATGTATTTCCGAGAATGATGCCTGCGGCGTGGACGCTATTCAGGTTGTGCTGGGATGCAGCATTGGAAAGGGGAATCTGCTGTTTCATATGAGGGGAAAGCAGGCGTTTTCCTTTTATAACCGGAAAACAGGGAAGTCCGTCCGTCTGGTGTTAAGAGAACGTCCGGATTTTGCGTCGAAGGAAGAGTCTTTTGCGTATCTTCAGAAGAGGGAACCGGAAGACTTATTTGACGTGAAAGAGGCTGTCTGCCATATTCCGGAAAGGGCCAGGCTGTTCCGGTCCTGTCCCTGCGACTGCTGCAAAGAGACCACCGCGGAACACATGATGCGGCTTCAGGACGGAAAGAAGCTTTGCCTGGACTGCTGGAAAGAGTATGACAGGTTCCGGGTCTAGAACAGAAAAATACATTGCCATGACAACAGGCCATACCGGTAATCCGGCGCCTGCTGTCATGGCATTTTTTATGCTGTCAATCTTATGCGTGTTTTATAATTTAAGCGCGCCAATCCCAACCAATCCGGGACCGGTATGCACGGCCAGAGAGGCAGTTATGGCCTTTTCCATGATCAGCGTTCCCTGGGGAATACCGGCGAGCAGTTTTGGCCGCAGTTCTTCAGCCGCTTCTTTTCCGTCACCGTTTAAGAGGGCGGTGAGGCAGGGGCCGTCGCCCGCGAAGGCCTTTACTTCCGCCAGAAGTCTGGAAAGTCCCTGTCTGGAACCCCGGATTTTGGCGACTGTATAGTAGACACCTTCTTCATTACAGGAGATAATCGGCTTTAAATTCAGCATGCTGCCTACGACTGAGGTGACAAGCCCGATCCGGCCGCCCTTGCGCAGATAGGTCAGTGTATCCATGTAATAAAATATCTTGCATTCCTTCACTTTCTTAGGCAGTGCCTCGGTCAGCTCATCATAACTCATGCCTTCCTCCAGCTTCATAGCCGCCCAGAGCGCCAGAATTCCCGCGCCGAAGGAGACACTTCTGGTATCCAGAACAAAGGAGGTCAGATCCTGTTCTTCACCGAGCACGTGGCTGACCGTATTATACGTACCGCTAAGGCCGCTGGAAATGGAAAATGCCAGCACATGAGTATAGCCCTCCGCTTTCATTTCCTCCACCATATTTTTAACGTCCTGTGGACTTGGCGTGGAGGTAGAGGGGATCTCCTTTGGAAATCTCTGATAAATCGTTTCCGGAAAAATATCAACTCCGTCAACGTAATCCTTCTCCGGGTAAATAATGTGAAGGGGCATAACCTTCATATGATATTTTTGAACCAGCTCGTCAGAAACGTCACAGCCGGAATCAATCAAAATAGCAGTCTTCATATTGAAACCTCCATATGTAGTAATCAAAACTATATAATCCAGTATCTCATAATAATGCCGCTGTGTCAATAAAATCTTCCTGTTTTTCTGCATTTCTGTCCATATAATTCTCTAATTTGCAAGAGAAACTTAATACTTCCCCGCCAGCGAATATAGTATACTTAATATCAATGCCGGGCAGACATGCCTGTTCATTCATTTGGCGGCTGCCGCGGCGGCAAATATTGCGCCGCTTATGGTGAAATATGATTTTATTACTTACGGTAAGACAGGACTTTATTATGATAGAAGCATTAGAAGCATTCAGATTACACATGGAATAATACGAAAGGATTGATGGTATGATCTGCCCGAAATGTGGACATGAAACATCAGGAAACTACTGCAATAACTGCGGAGAACCGCTGAGCACCGGTTATTTAATGGAATCGGCTGAGGAATATGAGATAAGAAAACGGCTGTCAGAGGAGTTGGCGGGCCTGGAAGAACAGGCCGCCGCAAGCACACCGCCGGTTATGGAAGAACAAAAGAGCCGGGGGGATTGGACGGTTAAGAGCGAGCGATCAGAAGAAATGCTTTTAGCGGAAGAATGGCTAAACACAGAGAAACCGCCATTTATAAAAGAACGAATGGAGAGTGATGGCGAGGCGTATGTGGACGATGGAACGAATGCGGACAACCAGCCCTATACAGACAACCAGTTACTCACAGAATCCCAGTCTTTCAATCCGGCGAAATCAATCATCGGAGCACTGGCACTCCTAAAGAGTCGTCATTTTACAGAAGCCTCTTCAAATGCAGAAGATCAGCAGTCCTATGAGAACCAGACTGATGATACCAACCTCTTAAACAACCGTGGCTGGCGTAATTCTCTTGACGATACAGAGACAGACGACAACGAAAGCTATCAGCCGAGAAGCAGAAAGTCGGAAAAACAGAAGCCGAAAGAGAAAACACCAAAGCCTAAAAAATCCAAAGAAGGCTCTGAAGGGCGAAAAGCAGAATCGAAAGGTGAGCGAAAAGAGCAGCAGAAAAAGGAAGCCCGAATGAAAAAGCTGGAGGGTGAGGTAGAGCGCCTGCGCAGCAGTCAGGAGAACGGCAGTCAAGAGAATGACAGTCGGGAAAAGGTAAGGCCGGTTTCACGCGGAATGGCAGGGCGAAAAGCACAGAGAGAAGAGAGCTGGGACTGGGACGGCGGGGAACGCAGTGGTTCGGCATACAGCGGGCTGCCCCGGGGAAAGAACCAGAGAAGCCGATCTATGCGCGGTAATGCAGACTCCAGGGTAAGCCGCGATTTCGACATACCGGATTCAGAAACCCGTATAATCGAAAAGACAGACAACGACGGCGTCAGTTTTGGCGATGTGGTGGTAAAAAGCATGGTGACAGCCACTGTAATCATCTCCAGAGTGATGCAGCTGGCCTCCTTTCTCCTGATGGCGGGTATGGTGTTCCTTATGGCACAGTCATTCTGGGAACACGGCCAGGCGCTGGGCGATATCCGGTTCATGGCGGCGGAGTCCAACTACGGAATGGCTCTCTACGTTGGCTTTGCAGGAATCACGCTGTTTATGGGGCTCATCTGGTGTCTCTGGATTCCCTCAAAAACGGGAGCGGGAGGCGGCGTGCGCATGAAGAAATACGATACGGGAAGAGGCTTTGTGCCGTTTCTTCTCTGCATGGCGGCAGTCGTGGCGGCGGCAGTGGTCCTGCCGGAGATACCGGCTGAAGCCGAGGCGTGGAAAGGGATAGCAAAAGGTGCAGCCGCGGCCATGGAGGCCGTGAATTCCCATCGTGATATTCTCTTTCTCGGCAGTACTGCCGGGGCGGTTCTTTCTCTGATGAGGAAGCTGCTCCGGGTCTAAGCCATTTCGCCGCCGCACTCTTAAACATACGAATTCTATGGCAAACAATTTTCTTTCCATCTGCGGGCGTACTCCTTAGGAGAACACCCGCATTCTTTTTTAAAATACCGGGAAAAGTGGGTGATATCGGAAAATCCGCATTGCCGGGCCGCCAGATTAATCGGAAGCGCCTCATTTGTGAGCAGATTCTTGGCTTTTTCCAGGCGGACGGAGAGAAGGTCTGCATGAGGGGTACTCTGGAAAAATTTCTGGTAACAGGCAAAAAACTGACTCTTCTCCAGGTTTGCCCTGCGGCACAGATCTTCTGTCGTCCAGGGCTTTTCATAGTTACGGAGCATATCGAGACGGAGACTTAAGAAGATCTCATACAGCTCCCGGTTCTCCACAATGTCAGTATTCTCCCCGGCCATGGCCCGGGCTATGGCAATAAACATCTCATTCAGCAGAAAATATTCTTTCTCGTCCGCAAATGGGCGGGATGCGATCCGTTCTTCCTGAAGCTCTCTGATGTACTCGTCGATTTCATCGGGATTTCCAGGATAAAAAATGGAGTTTAACGGAATTTTAAAGCGTTCGATGAGCGTATCGGAGCACGAAAAATGGATATAACTGTTCCGGAATTTTTGAACAGCCTCATAGTGCTGCATGGTCTGAGGCGTATACAGGATGCAGGCATTTTCCCGGGCCAGTGTGAGTTCTTTATCCAAGTAGAATTTCATCGGAGTTTTCAGTAGCAGGAATAAGTAGTCACCACTGCCTCCCGGTCGGTAAATCCTGTCTTTTGGCGGATTCTGCCGGTTGTATTCACAGAAATGTATTTCAAAATTGAGCATGGCCCTTCCTCCTGATTCTGATTCTCTTACCTTTGCTGTCAGGTTGTTTCGTTTCATTCTTTATCGGATGATAACAGTATAAACATAATCGGAGAAAAAATCAAATGCTTCGGAGAAAAGTCACTGGTTTTTTCTCCTGGACCTGATAAGATATGAGTAAAGAATATACAGTTAAAAAAGGAGAATGACAGAATGAAAAAAGCAGAAATTATCATTGATAAGTATTTCCTGACAGGCAGTGTTGATAAGAGAATATATGGTTCCTTCATTGAACATCTGGGACGTGCCGTTTACGGTGGTATCTACCAGGAAGGGCTTGCCTCCTCCGACGAACAGGGCTTCAGAAAAGATACTCTGGAACTGGTAAAAGAGCTGGAGGTACCGATTGTGCGCTATCCGGGCGGCAATTTCGTATCGGGCTTTCACTGGGAAGACAGCGTCGGACCGAAGGCACTAAGACCTGCAAGAACCGATCTGGCATGGAGAGTGATTGAGACAAATCAGTTCGGACTGAATGAATTCGCAGACTGGTCTAAGAAGGCCGGTAGTGAGATGATGATGGCAGTCAACCTCGGAACGAGAGGTCCGGAGGACGCGAAAAATCTGCTGGAATACTGTAATTTTGAGGGCGGCACCTATTACAGTGATTTGAGAAAATCTCACGGCTACGCAAAACCTCATGATATCAAGCTGTGGTGCCTGGGCAACGAGATGGACGGAAAATGGCAGATGGGTCATAAGACAGCGGGAGAGTACGGAAGAATCGCTTCGGAGACGGCCCGCATGATGAAGTGGCTCGATCCGGAGATTGAGACAGTGGCCTGCGGCAGCTCCAGTCTGACCATGCCTACGTTTGGAGACTGGGAGTACCAGGTTTTAGACGAATGCTATGACGAAGTAGATTATTTATCCCTGCATCAGTATTACGGAAACCGCAGCGACGACACGGCAGATTTTCTTGCCTGCTCCAAGGGAATGGATGACTTTATCTCGGGAGTCGTATCAATCTGTGACGCGGTGAAGGCTAAAAAGCACGGCGGAAAGAACATCAATTTATCCTTTGACGAGTGGAACGTGTGGTATCACAGCAACGAGCAGGACAAGGAAATCAAGGCGTGGGATCAGGCGCCTCACCAGCTGGAGGATGTCTATAACTTTGAAGACGCGCTTCTGGTAGGAAGCATGCTGATCACCATGCTGAGACATGCGGACAGAGTGAAGGTCGCCTGCCTGGCCCAGCTTGTCAATGTAATCGCACCGATCATGACATCGGATACAGGCGCCTGGCGTCAGACCATATTCTATCCATACATGCACGCCAGCGTCTATGGGAAAGGCACCGTTCTGATGACTCAGATCAAGGCCCCGGTATATGAGAGCCGGACCTATGGTACCGTATCCACCCTGGACTGTGTATGCATCTGGGATGAGGAGGCGGAGGCCGTAACGATTTTCGCGGTTAATAAAGATCTGGAGGATGATGCAGAAGTCTCCTGTGATTTCCGTCAGTTTGAAGGGTATCAGGTGGAGGAACATATCGTTCTGACCCATGACGACATGAAAGCAGTCAACACAGAAGCAGCGCCGGATACGGTGAGTCCGATCCATTCAGAAGCTTCTAAACTGGAGAACGGTATTTTCTCCACTGTTTTCGGCAGGCACAGCTGGAACGTAGTACGTCTGGTAAAGAAGCACGAAACAGTGAAATAATAAAGAATTATGAAACAGTGAGATAATAACAGCACGAACAGAAGGAGCCGGAGAACCACTTGCCGGTTCCTTTTTGCATGCATGGAAGAGAAAAACAAGGGGCGAAAGTCGAGAGAAGTGAGTCGAGAAAATTGTAGAATGTGCACAAATAAAAAATACTTTTTTGTAGAAAAATCATATTGTGTGCAATTTCTCTTTTTGTTATTATAAGTCCAGGAACTTTGAAAACGCTTTCAAAAAAAGAATGCAAAACATGACAGCATTGAGGTAAAACATGACAGCATCGATTTACGACGTAGCAAAGCGGGCGGGAGTTTCGATCTCAACCGTTTCCAGGATTTTGAATAACAGCGCCAATGTAAGTGATAAGAAGGTACAGGCCGTAAGAGAGGCGATGGAATATTACCAGTATGAACCGAATCAGTTCGGAAGAGGACTGGTGAAGCAGAGGTCCAATATGATAGGAGTCTATACTCCATTTCACTCCGGATCGGTGTTCGAATCCTCCTACACTCTGGAATTGTTAAAGGGAATCGAGAGGGTTCTGACAAGACATAATTACAGTATGGTATTGATCAGTGAGTCGGAGGAATACTCAAACCGGGTGAAGGGGAGTCCGCGTTTCATGGAGTATGTCAGGCAGAGAAGGATTGACGGTCTTCTCTTAAGCGGGCTAAACGGCAAATCCATGGATGAAGAGGCGCTGAAACAAATCCTGGATGAAGAGTATCCCGTGGTATACATAGGGAAAAAGTTCCACAAGAAGGGAATTAATGTTTACGCTCAGTATGAAAGCTATATGCATCAGATGATTGAAACGCTGTATGCAGACGGGCACCGGAAGATCGTCCTCTATTTTTACACGACTCATGAGAATTATCTGGCCGGCATTGTAAAAAAGGCAAAAGAAGAGCTGGAAGAACTGGAACTGATTCCGATCGCGCTCTCACATATGACGGATATCCGGCCGGACCTTATTGCAGATTTCAGAAAGTATGTAATAGGCGGCGGCTGTACCGCTATCTGTTCGCCGGGTATTGAGACGACCCAGATTATATTGAGTGTATGCGGAGAACTGCGGCTTTCTGTGCCGGAGACTGTGTCGATCCTGTCCGTTGAACATAAGAGTGGCGAAGGGCGGCGGTTGTTTCCCCAGATTTCAGCGTTCTTTGTACCCGCGAAGGATATGGGCAGCGGAGCGGCAGAGCTGCTGCTGGACATGATAGAAGACTGCCCGCTGGAGGAGACCTCCAGGGAATATGAAACAAAGTTTTTTGACAGAGAATCAATAAGGCAGCTTTAAAGGGCAGCCTTTTGATCGCTCTTTTTTGAAAGCGTTTTCTGAAAGCGTTTTCAAAAACAATGATGGATTTACAGAGCGCCACAAAGGTATACGGTTATGCGGCATGACGGGTGCTCGCGCCAATTTGCAAGATGAATTGAAAATCTTCATCAGAAAGAGAGCGGATAAAAGAGTACAGCAGTTACAGAAAAATAAGATAAGACAGGAGGAGTATCATGAAGGCAATTATGGTGATGTATGATTCCCTGAGACGCGATTTACTGGAATCATACGGTTGTGACTGGACGAAGACGCCGAATTTCAAAAGGCTGGCGGATTTAAGCGTTCAATTTGAAAATTGTTATGTGGGAAGCATGCCATGTATGCCGGCGAGAAGGGAGCTGCACACGGGCAGAATCAACTTTTTCCACAGAAGCTGGGGGCCGATGGAGCCGTTCGACGACTCGATGCCGGAGATTCTGAAAAAGGAAGGTGTCTACACCCATCTCGTCAGCGACCATCAGCACTACTGGGAGGATGGGGGCTGTACCTACCACAACCGGTATTCATCCTGGGAGATTTCCAGGGGGCAGGAGGGCGATCTGTGGAAAGCGGATTTGTCATACCGCTATGACCGCGGCACCGTATTTAAGAATAAGGAGGTCATGCTGAGTTATCCGCCTTACAGACGAATGATGGCTCAGGACGCGGTCAACCGCAGCTATATGGATACCGAAGAGAAGACCTCCCAGGCGGTTACATTTCACCAGGGGCTGGAATTCATCGAGAAGAACCACGGGGAGGACAACTGGTTCCTGCAGATCGAGACCTTCGATCCCCATGAACCGTTCTATTCACTGAAGGAGGACAAAGCGCTCTATCCCCATACCTTTTTGGGAGATGCGGCAGAGGAAGCCGACTGGCCGCCTTACGCGGCAGTGGCGGAAGATGAGAATACGGTTCAGCACGTTCGTTACGAATACGCGGCGCTGCTTTCCAAGTGCGACCGGTACCTGGGAAAGGTTCTGGATATGATGGACCAATACCACCTGTGGGACGATACCATGCTTATCGTCAATACGGATCACGGTTTTCTGCTGGGAGAGCACGGCTGGTGGGGAAAGACCAGCATGCCGATCTACGAAGAGATTTCCCATACACCGCTGTATATTTACGATCCCCGCAGAAAGGAGTGCGCCGGAATCCGCAGAAATGCGATCGTACAGACCATCGATCTGGCGCCGACACTGTTAGAATTTTTCGGAATGGAGATACCGGAGGACATGGAAGGAAAGCCGCTTGCCGGCGTAATGGATTCGGATGAACCTATCCGGAAATATGCGGTGTTCGGATACCATGGAAGTCAGGTGGATGTGACAGACGGCCGGTATGTGTATATGCATGCGGCGGAGCATCCCGAGATTCCTGCCTGCGAGTACACGCTGATGCCTACCCATATGCGGTATATGTTCCGCCCGGAGGAACTGGCGGGGATGGAACTGGCGGAGCCATTTTCCTTCACGAAGGGCTGCAGGGTCATGAAGATCGAGAGTAAGGACCATATGGGAGACACGACGTCATTCGGTTCTCTGCTGTTCGACTTAAAAGAGGACCCGGATCAGGAACATTCCCTGGAGGACGAGGCCGTGCGCGCACAGATGAAGGCTTACATACGAGAATATATGGAGAAAAATGACGCTCCGAAAGAGCTCTTTCGCCGTCTGGGTTTCGAGGAAGAGAGGTTGGTATGAAAAAACGCCCGAACATAGTGATTATCAATCCGGATCAGATGCGGGCGGATTCCATGTTCCATCTGGGAAATCCGGCGGCGGTTACGCCAAATCTGGATGAATTGGCAAAAGAGGGGGTATCCTTCGCACATGCATTCTGCCAGAATCCGGTGTGCACCCCCTCGCGGTGCAGCTTTATGAGCGGCTGGTATCCCCATGTCGCAGGACACCGTACCATGAATCACATGATGCATGAGCACGAGCCGGTTCTCTTAAAGCGTCTGAAGGAGCACGGGTACCATGTCTGGATGAACCAGCGAAATGACTTGCTGCCGGCACAGAATCCAGAGTATTATAAAAGCTATTGTGATACTTATTTTACTGTCGGAAATGATCGGAAGCCGGATGCACTGCCCAGGGAGTCATTCCGGGGAGAACCGGGAGGAAAGAATTTCTATTCCTTTTACCGGGGCAGGCTGCCGGAGCATAAAGACCTGGATCAGGTCTGGACGGAGGGCGCGGCGGAATTTATCCGGGACTATGAGGAGGAACGGCCATTCTGTATCTTTCTGCCCCTGATGCTTCCCCACCCGACCTATCAGATCAGCGAGCCGTATTTCAGCCGTATTGACCGGAAGAAGCTGCCGGAACGGATTCTGCCTCCGGAGGGATATAGGGGAAAATCCAGAATGCAGAGAGAACTGGCGGTACTGCAGAACATGAAGGACTGGAGCGAAGAGGAGTACGATGAGCTGCGGGCGGTTTACTTAGGAATGTGCAGCAGGGTGGATGATTTGACGGGTCAGATCGTCCGTGCATTGAAGGAAAAAGGCATCTACGATGATACTGCCGTCTTCTTTTTCAGCGATCACGGAGATTATACCGGAGATTACGGTCTGGTGGAGAAGGTTCAGAACTGTTTTGAGGACTGCCTGACTAATGTCCCGTTTCTTGTAAAGCTGCCCGCTGCGATGCAGAAACGCCATGGCGTCAGTCAGGAAATGACGGAGCTGATTGACTTCTACGCAACTGCGGAGGCGGTGGCAGAGCTTCCCGCCGAACACACACATTTTGGAAAATCCCTGATTCCTTATATGGAACAGCGGGAAGAGGCGCTTCGCCAGGCGGTGTTCTGTGAGGGCGGTTTCCGAAAGGGAGAAGACCACTGCAAGGAGACCGGGGGCCAGGCCGTACCGGATCCGGGCGGCCAGTACTATCCGAGACAGTTTTTACAGGCCTCCGATGAGATGTACAACGGAAAAGCCACGATGTGCCGTACAGGGGATTACAAATATATCAGAAGACTCTATGAGGAAGACGAATTCTACGATTTGAGGCTGGACCCGAAGGAAACCCAAAATCGCATCGGATGTCCTGAATATGCGCCTATAATCGCGGAGATGAAGGAAAAGCTTTTGGAATTTTACCAGGATACGTGTGACGTCGTTCCATTTCAAAAAGACACCAGAATGGAAAAGGACTTTACACGAAACATTTGTTTATAAAGGAGAAGAAACGTATGGAAACGAAGTATGCAAAAGCAAAGTTTTTGGATGTGTTTAAATATTCATTTGGGGGACTGGGTTCAAACCTCGCATTCTTTCTTGTAATGTCTTATCTTACATTCTTTTACACCGATATCTTCGGAATCAGCTCCATGGTGGTTTCCGGCCTCATGCTGATATCCAGATTTATCGACGCATTTACCGATCCGATTATGGGCATGCTGGGCGACCACACCCGCTCGAAAATGGGAAAATACAGGCCATGGATTATCTGGGGGGCACCGGTCCTTGGATTCCTCATCTTCCTTCTTTTCACTGCGCCGGACTTATCACCGAATATGAAAGTGGTCTACGTCTATGTGGTCTACATCGCCTATTCTCTGGCCTCAACCGTAGTAAATATCCCGTATCATTCCCTGACGCCGGTTATGTCTCAGGATCCGTATCAGAGAACGGTTATCGTTTCATGGAAGCAGGGCATGGGAACCGTATCCCAGTTTATTATCACCATCATGGCACTTCCGCTGGTGGAAGCATTTGGCGGCGGAAAACAGGGATGGGCTATCTATGGCGCACTCATCGGTATTTTGACGACTGCCGCATTCTGGATCTGCGCATGGGGCGGAAAGAAGTACGATGTCTGTGATATGGAAAAAGAACGCGTTCCGATGAACATGGCAAAAGATTTGAAGCTGCTGGTGAAAAACAAACCCATGCTGATGCTCATGATCGCCTTCGGTACGGATGTTCTGGCCAACGCGACCTACAGCGCCGTAAATATGTATTACTTTAAGTATGTGTTAAACCGGGTGGATCTGGTTCCCAAGGTTGCCTCCGCCATTCTGTTTGCCGGGATCATTCTCCTTCCGCTGCTTCCTGCACTCTCCAAAGTGTTTGGGAAAAAACGCCTGTACTGGTTCGGAAGCCTGTTCTCGATTGTACCGCTGGTGGTCATGTGGATGAAGCCTACGGCATCGGTTACGATTCTTATGAGCATGATGGCTGTATTCGGATTCATTTCCCGTATACCAAGCAACCTTGGATGGGCGATGCTTCCGGAGTGTTCTGATTACGGCGAGTGGAAATTCGGACAGAGAGCAGATGGCCTGATGTCCTCCTCCCTGACATTTATTAACAAGTTCGGCATGGCGATCGGCGGATTTATCGCCAGCTTCTTCCTGGGACTGGTCGGTTTTGTGGCAAATCAGGAGCAGACTCCGCAGGTAATAAATATGATCGTGTTCCTGCGTTTCGGAATGCCGGTACTCGGTTATATAGCATCCCTGATTTCCATGGCATTCTATGAGATTACCAATGAGAAATACTCCCAGATCCGCACGGAACTGGACGAGAGAAAGAAGGGTTGAAAACTATGACAAATGGAATTAAAGATCATATAAAAGCTCTGGTAAAAACCATGACTCTGGAAGAAAAGGCGCTTCTGTGCTCCGGAAAGAATTTCTGGCAGCTGGAAGGTATTGAACGTCTGGATATTCCCTCCATCATGGTAACCGACGGCCCTCACGGTCTGCGCAAGCAGGCCGGCGAGGCGGATCACCTGGGTCTTAACCAGAGCGTGAAGGCCACCTGTTTTCCGCCTGCGGTCACCTCGGCCAGCAGCTGGGATGAAGCAGCTCTGTATGAAATGGGGCAGGCCATCGGAGAGGAGTGTGTTCAGGAGGAGGTTGCTGTTATTTTAGGACCGGGAACCAACATCAAGCGTTCTCCGCTCTGCGGCCGTAATTTTGAGTATTTCAGTGAAGACCCGTATCTGGCCGGCGAGATGGCAGCCGCCTGGATTAACGGTGTTCAGAGCCAGGGAATCGGAACGTCTCTCAAGCATTTTGCAGCCAACAATCAGGAAAAGGCCAGGCTTGTCAGCAATTCGGTGGTGGACGAGCGGGCGCTCAGGGAAATCTATCTGGCTCCATTTGAAAAGGCGGTAAAACAGGCGCAGCCATGGACCGTGATGTGTTCCTATAACCGGATTAACGATGTGTACTCCTGTGAAAATGAGTGGCTGCTGACGGAGGTTCTTCGGAAAGAGTGGGGTTTTGAGGGGCTGGTCATGACTGACTGGGGCGCCATGAATGACAGGGTGAAAGCACTGAAAGCCGGGCTTGAGCTTGAAATGCCAGGACCAGATCCCCATAATGATAAGAAAATTGCCGATGCAGTGAGAAACGGTGAGCTGGATGAGGCGGTATTAGACCGCGCGGCAGAACGTCTCCTTACCATGATCAGGAAAGCCTGTGAGGTCCGCAAAAAAGAGTACGACGCGGCGGCACACCATAAGCTTGCAAGGCGGATTGCGGCAGAATCCGCAGTACTGCTCAAAAATGACGGAATGCTTCCGCTCAAGAAAGACGGTTCCTATGCGGTGATCGGCGCATTTGCCGAAGCGCCCAGATATCAGGGCGCCGGAAGCTCAAAGATCAATCCCCATCAGGTCGATTGTGTGCTGGATTCTCTCCGCGAAAATGGCATTGCATTTGAATATGCACCTGGTTATGAGCTGGAACATGATACCATCAATCAGGCGCTGTTGGAAGAGGCAGCCGCCTGTGCCAAGGGGCGGGATGGTGTCATCGTATTTGCCGGACTGCCGGACTCCTATGAGAGTGAGGGCTTTGACCGGACGCATTTGAATATGCCGGAGTCCCATACAGCGCTGATTGAAGCGGTAGCTGCGGTAAATCCCCATGTAACGGTCGTTCTCCTCTGCGGCTCCGTCGTCCTAATGCCATGGAGAGAGCGGGTGGAGAGTATTTTACTCGCCTGTCTGGGCGGAGAGGCGGCAGGAAGCGCCTGCGCAGATGTGCTGACCGGAGCGGTAAATCCTTCCGGCCGCCTGGCGGAAACATTTCCGCTTTCACTGGAAGATACCCCGTGTTATGAGCATTTCGCAGGAGAAGGAAAGGACGTGGAATACCGCGAAAGTATTTTTGTCGGCTACCGTTACTACGACTGGGCTGAAAAACCGGTAGCCTATCCATTTGGATACGGACTGTCGTACACCACCTTCTCTTACGATACCATGGACCTTATATGGGATGAAGAGGCAGAGAAGGGCGAGGCCAGAATTACAGTGACCAATACGGGTAAAACCGCAGGCGGTGAAGTGGTTCAGCTCTATATCGGCAAAAAACAGTCGGCTGTGATGCGAGCTGTCAGAGAACTGAAGGGCTTTAAAAAAGTGTTCCTGCAGCCGGGAGAATCGCAGGAAGTGGTAATCGGCCTGGACAAGAGAAGTTTTTCCATTTACGATACGGACCTCTCCGGCTGGACAGTTGAAGCGGGGACGTATCAGATCTATGCGGCGTCCTCCAGCCGTGAGTTAAGACTCAGCAGGGAGCTGAACCTTCAGGGGAAGCAGCTTTCCGGTATCCCCGGATATGATGTCAGTGAAGTCATAAAGGACGGCCGTTTCTCGGCAGACAGAGAGCAGTTTAAGCGCCTGTTTAAGGGAGAAATCCCCTTAACGCCGGCCGCCAGCGGAATTACACTGAATACAACCGTAAAAGAAGCTTTGACCAGCGAAAAAGGAAAAGCCCTGCTGGGTGGTCTTGTCGAGGGATACTCGGCCCAGTACGCAGGCGAAGACGATATCAGCCGCATGATGCTGTCCATGCTTTTTGACATGCCTCTGCGGAGCCTGGCGATGTTTGGGGCGGTAAAGATTGAGACGCTGGAAGAGATTGTGGAGGAGATTGAGAGAGGGTAACTGAACTGCTTCTCCCCGGCGGCCCTGCTTCCCGTTCCGTCCCGTCTGGCTCATGCGGCCTTTCCAGTTCCGGTTTCGGGCATAAGCACTTCTAAACGTGCAGAATTGCTAATACCCTGCAAAGTCACAGGAAAGGCCGCATGAGCCAGACGGGACGGACCGGGAAGCAGGGCCGCCGGGGAGACTGGAACACCTCCCTTAATTACCGGGCGTGGCTTAAGTTTACTCTTGTACTTACGGTAAGAAACCATTATAATATTTATCAGTGTGTTTATGAAAATGGCCGCCGGCATGATTGCCGGTACGAAAGAGGGAGGGTGCTTATGCCGCCAATCAGTGTACTGATTAAACCATCGTCAGGAAATTGCAACCTGCGGTGTGAATACTGTTTTTATTATGATACGATGTCCAAACGGGAACAGGGGGCCTACGGGTTTATGTCGGTTGAGACATTAGAGGATGTGATCCGCCAGGTTCTGGCTTATTCGGAGGGAAGCTGCACGATTGCGTATCAGGGAGGCGAGCCGACGCTGAGCGGGCTTCCGTTCTTTGAAAAGTCCATCGAATTTCAGGAAAAATACAATGTCAACAATGTGAAGATTTTCAATGCAATCCAGACGAATGGTTCGCTTTTGGATAAGCAGTGGGCGGAATTCTTTGTGAGAAATCATTTCCTTGTGGGCGTATCCCTGGATGGAGGACCGAAGCAGCATGATTATTACCGGAAAACTCCCGCAGGAAAAGGCAGCTTTACCCGGATCATGGAAAATATTGAAATGCTTAAAAAGACCGGAGTGGACTTCAACATACTTTCCGTGGTGCATGGGAGAACCGCGCCTCATATTAAAAAAACGTATGAGTTCTACCGGAAAAACCAGTTAAATTACCTGCAGTTTATCGCCTGTCTCGATCCGCTCATGGAAGAACCGGGTGGCCGGGATTATTCGCTGACACCGGAGGCGTACGGAACGTTTCTGATCGATTTGTTCGAGCTGTGGTTCCGTGATCTGAAGGAGGGAAAACAGCCGTATATCCGGCAGTTTGAGAATTATATCGCGATTCTGCTGGGCCAGATGCCGGAATCCTGCGACATGCGCGGAACCTGTGGAATGCAGTACGTGGTAGAGGCAGATGGAACCGTGTATCCATGCGATTTCTATGTGCTGGACGAGTACCGTCTGGGGAATTTCCGGACGGATACGGTGGAGATGATAGATAAGAAGCGGGAAGAGATAAAATTTATCGAGAAATCCCTTCAGAAGGAGGAGGCGTGTGCAGACTGCCGATACGCAATGCTCTGCCGCGGCGGCTGCCGGAGAACCAGACAGGAGGATCACGGGAATCATCAGTACTTCTGTCAGTCGTATAAGATGTTCTTTGATGCCTGTCTGCCAAGTCTTGTGGAGATCGCAGAGAGGATTGGACGCGGATAAGGAATTCACTGTTCCAGCCAGAAATTTGATACCGGACTGGAGTTGGATGCCTGGCTGTATTTTTTGAGTTCAGACAAACCGGAGGAGTTGATAGCGATGTATAATGAGCCGCTGGCATTATATGATAAGAATACAGTGGAACTGATGATTGAAGAGCAGCAGGAAGAGATCAGGAGGCTGGAAGAGGAAGCGCAGAAGAGGGAAGAAGAACTGAGGCTTAATAAAGAAGAACTGAGAGCAAAAGACGATGAGCTGGAAGCTCTTCGTCGGGAACTTGCTAAATGGACGGAGAATGTGTAAGTACAATTCATTTTGGGATTAATCCAGATAGAAAAAAGCAGGGTAGAATGACCGGTGATTTCATTACAAGCCGGTAATCCTATCCTGCTTTTTATTACGAGGCCCGTACCGGAGACCCGGGTGCGGGGACTGGCAAAGCCTGAAACAGGGCAGTGGTGAGCGGCCGCTAGTCCCGGGAGGCATACAGCGGATTGGCCTGCCGCACCATGCCGCGGCAGGTGTGCTGAAGCTCATCAAAAGCGGCGGCGACGCTGTCGGGAATGTCGACGTGCGCAATATAATTTTTGCCCAGGGGTCCGTATCCCTCCGGACCATCGGTGAGACGCGGGATTTCCCCCATGAGAAGCGTGAGATAACGGTCGATGTCCCACATGCCGAAGATTTCTGTATCATAGGCGGGCTTCCCGTCCTTCATGATGACGTTTGCCTGGTAGACGGCATAATTTATGATGGTGACGTCATCTGAGGCGTACTTGCGCAGTCCGGCTTCCATGCGGTGCTGCATGGTGGCATCCTGTGCCAGGATGATGGAGCGGAAGGAAATCTGATTTTCCCGCAGCAGATCCAGAAGATACGTAATATTGTTGCCGCAGTTGGTGGAGCAGCATTCCAGAAGATCGGCCTCCAGTCCATAGCGTGCCTTCAGATAGGACGCAAAGACCCTGGCTTCCGGCAGTCCTGCCGTCTCAATGTCAGGGCATTCCTGATGGACCCGGATTCGCAGCGCTTCCGTGGTATGGCCGGCTCCGCCTACAATGACGTACTTTTTCGCGGCATGGTTCTGCATCGCCTGGGCCAGTACATCGCCGCCGCACAGGATGCTGCCGCCAAACAGCACCATGACGTCTGCCTGATCGATTCCGTAAGTCTTCTTTAATTCTTCCGGAGACAGCTCGGAAATGTCTCTTTTTCCGCAAAATCTTCCTAAAATGTTGATGTATTCCACGATTCGTTCGTTCATAGATATCCTCCGTATGTGTACTTACAGGTTCATTATAAAACAGAAAGACAGCGTTGTGAACTACGGTAAAGCCAAAAACTGCTGAAATTTTATTCCGGTCATGGTATACTGGATACAACAGGACCGGTTACCGCCCTGCTTTTCTATTTTCGCCATTCCATTTTCCCACTATGTTTGATAAAATATCAATGTACATAAATTGCGTCTGATTCCGAAAAAAGGCAGGTGATCCCTTTGAAATACAGAAAATTATTTGTCCGCACCGCGGCAGGCCTTCTGTGCTTGTCTCTGTTTTCTGCGGCCTGTCCCGGCCGCTTTCCCGTGCAGGCGGAGGAGGAGCAAAGTGCGCTTTACGCCTACAATGCCTATCAGAAACGCCTTGAAGGTGTGAAGAGAGAGGCGGATATCGCCGCAAGCGGTTTCGATATTATTGAGAACCAGGTATTTACCATGACGGTAAAAGCATTTGGGGATGTCTCCATGATTCCTGCCATTGACCGGACGTATCACCGCCTCGTCCTGTTTTTTGCAGATGAAAACGGAAATACGGTCTATCAGACGGATCAGCTGGAGACAAACAATCAGGTCAGAGGGGAGCTTAATCAGCTCAATCAGGGGATTTCCGCCGTCTCTTTTCAGGATTTAGACGGAGACGGAAAGACAGATATTCTGCTGATTACTTCCTGTGAAAAGGAAGATTCCGCCGCAGGCAGGGCATATAAGGTTGGAGATGTGCTGTTTCAGAATGAAACTGGTTTTTACCGCGACTGGCGCCTCTCCGACAAAATTAACCGGTTTGGAATGAACAAGAGTATCCGGTTTATTGCCTCTTTCTTAGAGGATGGATATTCAACGGAATTCCTGTATACAGCCGCTACGCTGGATGAGTTAAAGGAACATGGATTCAAGGTGGTATCCGAGCAGAGTTACTGGCGCAAGTTCGAGAAGCTGGGGAACCTTCTGGTGGTTCCGGGAACGTACCGGATGGCGGAATATACCGTATTTATGGTCTATCTCGTCAATGAGCAGGGCTACATCGTATGGAGCTTCCAGCCTATGGGCGACTATGAAAATCTGTATGCGCTGAAGGGAGTCGCCTGCCGAGACATTGACGGCGACGGGATGAAGGATCTGGCGGTTCTGGCGCGGTACAGCTATGAGGGAAAAGACGGTGAGACGATCCTGAAAAATGATTATTCCATCTATTACCAGAAGACGGGCGGATTCTATCCGGAAACAGAATTTAAGAAACAGTACCAGAGTAAAGACGACAGCACGATGGAGGAACTGGTGGAAAAGGCCAGGGCTTATTGGGGGTGGAGACAGGAATCATGATAAAAATACTGATAGTGGACGACGAGAAACCGATTTGCGATTTGATCGATTTGAACCTGTCGGAGGCCGGATACCACTGCACGGCGGTTCAGGATGGGGCGGAGGCGCTCAGAATCATAGAAAATGAGAAATTTGACCTCATTTTACTGGATATCATGCTGCCGGGGATTGACGGCTTCGACATTATGGAATACATACGGCCCATGGAAATACCCGTCATTTTCATTACTGCAAAATATGAGGTGAGAGACCGGGTGAAGGGGCTTAAGCTGGGGGCCGATGATTATCTGGTGAAGCCCTTTGATGTGGTCGAGCTGGTGGCCAGAGTGGAAGCGGTTCTGCGCAGATACAATAAGACGGAGAGGCGTCTGTCTGCGGGCGACGTGGTGGTCGATGTGGAGGCGAGGACCGTCATGAAGGCCGGAAGGCCGGTGGAGCTGACCAATAAGGAATTTTTGCTCCTGGTCCTCTTTTTGCGGAACCGGAATGTGGCGCTGTTTCGGGAAACGCTGTATGAGAAGGTGTGGGAGGGCGAATACTCCGGCGACAGCCGTACGCTGGATTTGCATGTACAGCGTCTGCGGAAGAAGCTGAACTGGGAAAATGGCGAATTTCCACGTCTGGTGGCAGTATATAAGGTGGGTTACCGGCTTGAGGTAGGGCGATGAAATTTTCACTGAAACTGCTTTTATGGACCATGATTGTCATGGCGGCTGCATTTGGATTCAGCGGGTTTTATTTCGTTAATTACGTGTTCGAGCGTGCCCTGGACCGGGAAGCCGGGCAGGCGCTTGATGAGAGCAGCATTCTGAAGTTTGCATTTGAGACGGCCGCGCTTAATGTCCCGGCCAAATATGATGTGCTGCAGGAAGACACGACGCGTCAGATCGCCTCCAACTTAGAGGCTGGCGGGCAGGACACGGGACGTATGCTGCGGATTTCCGATGATCAGAAACAGGTGCTTTACGCAGCCGACGGCTTCACGGCCGATGACGGGCTGCTTCTCGCGCTTGACGAAAATACGAAGACCTACCGGGTGATCCGGCTGGACGACAGCTATTATATTCAGACGGCCGCCCGGGTGGAGGCGCTGGATAAGAGCCTTTATTTAGAGACGATGAGAGACGTCACCGAGGTGTTTCATGACCGGGCTACGGGCTTTGTGGTTTACCGGAGGGTGACAGTCGTTATTCTGCTTCTGGGAACGGTTCTCATGCATCTCATTTCTTCCTGGCTGACAAGGCCGATCCGGCTGCTGACGCGGGCCACAAAACGGATGGCGGCGGGCGACTACGACTATCGCGCCAGGCTCGTAAGCGACGACGAGCTGGGGCAGCTGACTGCGGACTTCAACCGTATGGCCAACGCGCTGGAAGATAATATCATCAAGCTGGAAGAAGAGATCCGGGCGAGGGAAGACTTTGTGGGGGCCTTTGCCCATGAGCTTAAGACACCGCTCACCGCGATTATCGGTTATGCGGATATGCTGCGGTCTCACCGGCTGGATGAGGAGAAGAGTTTTATGTGCGCCAATTACATTTACACGGAAGGACGGCGTCTGGAGACGATGTCACTTCGGCTGTTAGACATTATTGTGACGAAACGCCAGGAGATCGAGCTTCAGATGGTCTCTGCGGAATCGCTGTTTTTCTATCTGTATGATATGTATGCGGCGAAGAAAAATATGGATTTTCATTTTACTTACGATGAAGGGATGATCCGGTGTGACGCAAGCCTGATAAAATCCGTGCTCATCAATCTTCTGGATAACGCCTGCAAGGCATCAGAGCCAGGCAGCCGCATCGATGTGGATGGGTATGCCGTTTCGGAGGGCTACCGCTTTTCCGTTAAGGATCACGGTGTCGGGATTCCGGAGGAGGAAGTTTACAAGATAACGAAGGCATTTTACATGGTGGATAAATCCCGTTCCAGGAGCAGAAACGGAGCCGGACTGGGGCTGGCTCTCTGTGAGGAGATACTGCTTCTGCATCACAGCAGGCTGGAAATCGAGAGCGAGCCGGGAAAAGGCTCCTGCTTCAGCTTTGTCCTCCCGTGGGAAGACGGCGCTCCTGCCGCCTGGCGGAGCGACGGTGAAGGAGGTGGCGAAGTATGAAAAAAACAGCTGTAAATTTCTTGCTGCTTCTGTTTGCCGCCCTGGTCATGGCTCTGGCCATCTGGGGGCCGGAAGCCATATCCGGATACCGCGACAAATCGGTTTTGAATGAGATCCACGTAAAAGATGGGGAGGGAGAAGGCGAGGGGTACCGATACTCCTTAAGCCGCAGTGATAAGCTGTTTATCCTGGCGGAGGCTTTAAACAGCCAGACGCTTCCTGAGAGCGAACCGTATGCCGGGGAGCGGCAGGAGGCTTCCGGTGAAGCCTACGGAGAGACGGCGGGAACGTATGCGTTTATCGTCAATCACAGAGGACCGTCGGACCGTGAGATCAAAGAGGAGGAGCTGTTTGGGGTCGTAAACGAGGGCCTTGAAACGCTGAAAGAACTGGGAATTCTTCCTGATTCCGTGAGAGAAGCCGATCGTTCCGCCTACGACGCTGTCCTCTATTCTGCGATCGACGTGCTGGAGCCTCGGAATAACGTGGCAGTGTGGAAGGTCAGCCTTTCCAACATTCAGAAAAATAACGACCGGGGAAACCGCCTGATCGATGCCTATATCGACGCGGATGATGGAAAACTATATGAGTTTTATGTCCGGACGGAACGCACCTGGGCTGATATGGATCCGGATGAGATCGCCGGGAAGTGGAGCGGATATTTGGGACTGGAAGCTCCGCAGCCCTATGAGGCAAACAATCCGCTGATGGAAATGACGCCGTATTTTAAGAAGTACGTGTTTCCCGGAACCGGAAAAGGAAATACGACTGCGACGGTCGGTTATTACGACGGTATTCAGGAATTATTTGTAAAAATATCGAGATGATGCAACTATGATGCAAAAATGATGATCTTTTGATGCAGCTCCTGTGTAATCTGGAATCAATGAATATTGAGACGGATGACACAGGAGCTTTTGTGCAGCAGAATGGGACATTTTAATGTGCCGCTGCCTGCGGCAGGTGTTTGACTGCACAAAGCCCTCCGGATCGGTTTCGCAGGGCGTGCAGACGGCAGAACTGAATTTTCAAACATGCCCTGGCGAGGGAGGAGCTGTACAATGAGATACGAACGAGAAACCCGTAGCAGAAAAAACGGGAGAAACACGAGAAGAAGATGGCTGGAGGATTGTGCTGCGGCAGCGGCTGGTGGAATTGCGGCTGTGTTTCTGTTTACGGCAATGGAGACGATGGGGATGTTTCCGGGAAGCAATGCGGCGGTGAGCCCGGTGGCGGCTGAGGCGCAGGCAGCGGCCGGGAGCCAGACGGCGGCGGTGAATCCGGCAGTAACTGAGAGCCAGGCGTCAGCCACGAATCCGGCAGCATTACAGGCTCTGCCGGCGTCGGAAATCAGAAAATTGGCAGAGTACCAGTTGGAGGCAGCTGGCAAGAATGATAGAAGCGGCACATGGCAGGAAACTGGCGTACAGAGCCGGACGGAGAAACAAACAGTTTTCCAAACCACCGAAAGCGACCCGGAACATCCGCTTATTATAGTAGATCCGGGCCACGGAGGGACCGATGAGGGCTGTTACGCAGACGGGGTACTGGAAAAGGACATCAATCTGGAAATCGCAAAGAAGCTTCGGGAGGAGCTGGTGGAATCGGGCTACAGGGTGATTCTGACCCGGGAAAACGATATCTATATGACGAAGGAGCAGCGGGCGGAGGCGGCGAACCGCTATGGCGCCGATGCTTTTGTGAGTATTCATCAGAATACGTATGAAGAGGAAGAGCCAACCGGAATCGAGACGTATTATGACGGAACGGACCCCTCCCGTGACAGCAGGCGGCTGGCTCTCCTGATTCATGGGGAAGCGGTGAAGCGTACAGGAGCCAAGGAGAGGGAACTGCGCGGCGACGCGGGCTTTGTGGTAACAGGCTGGACGAAGATGCCTGCGTGCCTGATCGAGACCGGCTTCCTGTCCAGCCCGGAGGAACGCGAAAAGCTTACCCAGGCGGAATATCAGGAGAAGCTGGCAGAGGGAATCGCGGAAGGGATCGACGCCTTCTTCCACCCAAAAACCATGTATTTAACCTTTGATGACGGGCCCTCTGCGGAAAATACAGCCGCCGTTCTGGATGTGCTGAAAGCCCGGAACATAAAGGCGACATTTTTCCTGGTAGGCGAAAACGTCAGGAAAAATCCGGAGGTGGCAAAGCGGATCGCAGCGGAAGGCCATACCATTGGAATCCACTGCAACCGCCACGATTACGAGCAGATTTATCAAAGCACAGCCAGCTATCTTGAAGATTTCAACGAGGCCTACAAAACTGTGCTTGAAGTGACCGGAGTGAGAGTAACGCTCTTTCGTTTTCCGGGCGGAAGCATTAATGCATACAATAAACCGGTATATCAGGATATTATCAAAGAGATGACGGCCAGAGGCTTCATTTATTTCGACTGGAATGCCAGCCTGGAGGATGCATTAAAGAAATCCGAGCCGGAAGAACTGATTGCGAACGCCCGTGAGACGGCGCTGGGAAGAAAACACGTGGTGATGCTGGGTCATGACATTGTCCACAGCACAGCACTCTGTTTGAACGATCTGATCGATCAGTTCCCGGAATACCGGATGGAACCCCTGACACCGGAGGTGACCCCGGTACAGTTTCACCCATAATGGTGTTTGAAATCCACTGCATCCGTAAAATACCGCCGCCCATGCAGCTATCATGAGCGGCGGTATTTTTGCGTCCGCTTCGCCCTTCGCCGGACACTTTCCGGAATCGGATTGCACTTTTTGCCTTGACAGGTTATAATCATTCTGGAAATATACGGTATTGATAAAAGGAAAAAGAAATCAGGAGAAAATTAAAATGGCCAAAATTAGGACAATGACGGAGGGGCATCCGCTGAAGCTTATTTTCGCGTTTTCACTGCCTCTGATGTTTGGCAATGTATTTCAGCAGTTTTATACCGTGGTGGACACCATGGTGGTTGGTCAGGCGCTGGGTGTAGGCGCGTTGGCTGCACTCGGGGCCGCGGACTGGCTGAACTGGATGGTGTTGGGGATGATTCAGGGCATATCCCAGGGCTTTGCCATACTGATGGCCTACGAATTCGGGGCTGGAGATTACAGAAAGCTTCGGCAGGTAATTGCAAATTCGGCGATTCTGGCCTGTCTTGGATCCGTGGTCATGTTAGCTCTCATGCAGGCGGCTGCGCGGCCGGTCCTGCTGCTTTTGAATACGCCGGATGAAATCATCGGGCGGAGTCTTTTGTATTTAAGGATTATGTTCTGGGGAATTCCCATTGTGATGGCATATAATGTTCTGGCCTCCATCCTTCGGGCCATGGGAGACGGGAAAACACCGCTCCACGCTATGGTGGTGGCCTCCGTGGTCAACATCGGCCTGGACCTGCTGTTTGTGCTCGTCTTTCACTGGGGGATCGGCGGTGCGGCCGCGGCCACGCTGATCGCGCAGGCCTGCTCCAGTTTATACTGTTTAAAGAGCCTGTTAAAGGTGTCGATTCTTTCATTTGAAAAGAAGGATTTTCACCTGGAACCGTATCTTTGCAGAAAGCTGATGACCCTGGGAATTCCCATGGCATTTCAGAATGGAATCATCGCTGTGGGCGGTATGATTGTGCAGTCGGTGGTCAATGGATTCGGAGTTCTCTTCATCGCAGGATTTACGGCGACCAACAAGCTGTATGGACTGCTGGAGATCGCTGCGACCTCCTATGGCTATGCCATGACTACTTATGTGGGCCAGAATCTGGGCGCCGGAAAGATCAGGCGCATCAGGCAGGGGATGAAATCAGGGCTTCTCTTAGCCATGCTCACCTCGGCTGTGATCGCGGCCGTGATGCTGGTCTTCGGTCAGGCGATTCTCGGGTGCTTCATCACGGGAACACCGGAAGAGGCGGCCAGGACTATGGAAATTGCCTACCATTATCTGGCGATCATGAGCGTCTGTCTCCCTATCCTTTACCTGCTTCACGTGGTTCGCTCATCCATCCAGGGGATGGGAGATACGGTTCTGCCCATGCTGTCCGGCGTTGTGGAATTTTTAATGAGAACGGGAGCTGCGCTGTTTCTTCCGCTGGCCATGGGGCAGGAGGGCATTTTTTATGCAGAGATCCTGGCCTGGATCGGCGCGGATGTGGTGCTGGTCATCAGCTATTTTGCGAGAATAAAAGGATTGAAAGGCGGAGACGAGTCTGGTGATTGAAAAGAGAGAAGATCATAAGGAGCCATGCTGCTGTTTTGCCCCGATGGAGGGGATTACAGGCTATGTATACCGGAGCGCCCACCATGCGCTGTTTCCCCATGTGGACCGGTATTTTACTCCATTTTTACAGCCGAACCAGAACCACCGCTTCGCTTCGAGAGATCGAAACGATGTGCTTCCGGAACATAACAAAGGAATTACCTTGATTCCTCAGATTCTCACAAACCGTGCGGAGGACTTTATCTGGATGGCGGGTGAGCTTGAGGCGCTGGGGTATGACGAGGTGAATTTGAATCTGGGATGTCCGTCCGGAACGGTGGTTACGAAATATAAGGGAGCCGGTTTTCTGGCGAAAAAGGAAGCGCTGGATGCGTTTCTTGATGAGGTATGTGCGGGAATCCATATCCGCCTTTCCGTGAAAACAAGGCTGGGAATGGCATCGCCGGATGAATTTGAGGAACTGCTTGAGATTTACAATAAATATCCCTTAAAAGAATTGATAATCCATCCACGGGTGCGAAGTGATTTCTATAAGAATACGCCCGACCGCGCCGCGTTTCAAAAGGCTCTGAAAGCCAGCAGAAATGAGGTATGGTACAATGGAGACATCTTCACTCCCGGGGACTGGGAGAAGTTCCACACCGGATTTCCGGAGGTGAACTGCATCATGCTGGGCCGGGGCCTGATCGCAAATCCCGGACTGGCCGGTGAGATCAAGGGATTCGGATTCCCGGACAAAGGCCGGATTAAGGAATTTCACGATATGATTTACCAGGGCTACAGGGAGACCATATCCGGCGACCGGAACGTTCTGTTTAAGATGAAGGAAATCTGGTTTTACCTGCTGTTTCTGTTTCCGGGATCGGAAAAATACGGAAAGAGGATTCGCAAGGCGGAACGGGCCGCGGAGTATGAAGCTGCCGTCGCCTCGCTGTTCCGGGATCTGGATATTCAACAGGGATGCGGATATGGAGCAGAACGTTAAAGAGCAGGTGTCAGGGGGCATCATCGACGGATAACAGAAGAAGAGAGAGGGGAGTAGCTCATGAAGGCAAAAAGATTATTAAGGAAGCTGTATCTGGCACTTATGATTGCGGCGGTATCGAATCTTCCGCTGCTTGTGTACGGCTTATTTACCGGACGCCTCATGGAGGGGACGATTCAGCCGCAGCCCGCAGCGGCAGTTGTTGGGGCCATTCTCTTAGGCATTTGCTGGCTTTATTTTAATATAAGACCGTACCATGACAGTAACCATGCTAAGCTGCGTCTCGTTATTATGCGCGGCGGACGGACTCTTGGATTTGCGGCGATTTACGGAATTTTGGTACAGTGCCTGATTGCATTTGTCCTATATCCCCGTCTGCTCCACGGCAGCGCAGAGGCAGCGGAATGGCCGGTGGGAGTCCTGATCGGCAATATGGTATTTGCGGCAGCGGCCCTTCTGGTTCTTCTGTGGAACGGAATTCTGAGGATGTATCTTACGTCGGCGCGTCTCCGCGTGAGAATGCGGCTCCTGATGCTGCTGGCCATGTGGATTCCGATTGTCAATCTGGCTGTGCTGCTCCACGCCATGAGACTGGTGCGGGCGGAGTATGATTTTGCCTGCTACAAGGAGTCTGTGCGGTCGACCCGCGTGGAGTCCGATCTCTGCCGGACGAAGTATCCGCTCATCATGGTGCACGGAGTCGGCTTCCGCGACCTTCGTTACTTTAACTACTGGGGAAGAATTCCCCGGGAACTGTCTCGGTTAGGAGCCACCGTCTACTATGGCAATCAGGAGGCGCTGGGGACTATCACCTATAACGCGGAGGACATTCGAAAGAAGATTCTGGAGGTGGTAAAGGAGACGGGCTGTGAAAAGGTCAACATTATTGCACACTCCAAGGGGGGGCTGGATGCGCGCTACGCCATCAGCAAGCTGGGGATGGCGCCATACACGGCATCACTTACCACGGTCAGCACCCCGCACCACGGATGCCGGTTTGTCGACTATGCAGTCCGCTTACCGGAAGGCTTATACCGTCTGGTTGCCAAGTGCTTTGACCGGACATTTTCCCGATTTGGGGATAAGAACCCGGATTTCTATACCGCGACTCATCAGTTTTCCACAGAGTCCAGCAGGGCATTTAATGAAATGGTTCCCGATGCGTCCGGTGTTTACTATCAGAGCTATGCTTCGAAGATGCGCGACTGTTTCAGCGATCCGCTGCTGTGGATTCCCTACTGCCTCATAAAGCCTCTGGAAGGAGACAATGACGGCCTGGTGAGCACAGAGTCCGCCCGCTGGGGAGAGTTCCGTACCGTGTTTGCCAGCAGCAGCCACCGCGGGATATCCCATGGGGATATGATCGACTTGAAACGGGAAGATTATAAGGGCTTCGATGTGGTGGAATGCTACGTCCAGATCGTTTCAGAGCTGGTAAAAAAAGGTTTTTAAAATTAGCAGTGCCAAAATCCGGAATCTTGGGCAGCGCTCTTGACAGCGTTCCCGTTTCGTGCTAGTATAAGGATACCTCAAAAGAGGCACCAGTCCGGGGTAGTACTGGTTTCGACAGGGGTCATGCAGCTGGTGAAGCTATCCGCATGCGATGCGTTAAATGGCAAACTTAAATATAAACGCTAACAATAACGAATTAGCACTGGCAGCTTAATGCTGCTTGTCGGCCTTAGGGCACTCACACCTTAAGAATCCGGCATCGACGATGTGAGAAACGACTTATGCAAAGCTTTGAGCATATGGGCGTATAATGAAGCTACTGAACTCACCAGGGTGTCAGTTTTCGGGTGACAGAGGGAATGTAAAATAACTGACTATGATAGTAGAAGAACAGGGAATTGGTTTTTGGACACGGGTTCAAATCCCGTCTACTCCACTCAAAAGGCTCAGTATTTACTGGGCCTTTTCTTTTTTATGTAACAGGAAAGTGCTCCTGTTACATAAAAAAGCCCTCCGGGCAGGAGGCGCACTCCGCGCTAAGGAAGTATGGCCGCTGAAGCAGCCGCGCTCCGGCGCGCGAGTCCGGCTCGCCGGACTCTTTATTCTATGGGTATACCGTGTTCCAATATGCTGCGGTTCACAGCTCCGGATAAGCGATGAACGTCTGATCCGGTGATTGACAGATCATAAAAAGGCTGATATTCTGAAAGCACGCGGCCTGATACTCAGGATGAACGGACAGCATACGGAGGTGATTATTATGAAATTTATGGGATTTACCATAGAAAGCAGGGAAGAACAGAGAAAGCGGGAAGAGGAAGCCCTGCACCATTATTTCCGTTACGGTGCGAAGCACAGAAACAAGGTGGGAAGGCTTCTGGAAGAACTGATTCCGGGCGAGAAGCGGGAACACCTGATTATGTATTACCTGCAGATCAAAGACGCCATGGAAAAGGGCGGGACACAGGATTTTGATGAGGCAGTAAAACGGATTAATCCCAAAAGCAGGATTATTTCTGTCAATAAAACGATCCATCAGTACTATAAAGCGGTCATGGAGGCAGATGCCGATATAAAAGAGGAGCTGGAACTTCCGACTGCGGAGGAAATAAAGAAACGGGAAAGAGGAGCAGAGAATGGCGGATATTAAGTATGATATTGTAAAAGAGTTTGGCGTGCTGTCCGAGAATGCCAAAGGCTGGAGAAAAGAAGTGAATCTGATCAGCTGGAACGGCGGCGCCCCCAAGTATGACATCCGTGACTGGGCGCCGGATCACGAAAAGATGGGAAAGGGAACGACGCTGTCCGAAGAGGAGATGAAAAATCTGAAAGAGATTCTGGGAGAGCTTCTATAACAGAGGCGGTTTCAGAATGGACAGGTTTATGGTATAATCTGTTAATCAGCGAGCCATAAGGCGAAAGTAAACAATCAGGAGGATAAGTTATGCTGAAGCAATTATCAATTTACGCAGAGAATAGAAAGGGCACATTTAAGCACGTCACAGGAATTCTTGAGGAGGAGAACATCAATATTCTTGGTTCCGTAACCAATGACAGTGCAGAGTATGGAATTATCCGTATGGTTGTATCCGCTCCGGACAAGGCGGTAACGGCACTTGAGAAGGCGGACTATCTGTGCAAACTGACTGACGTGGTGGGCGTTGAGATGGCGGATGAAGTGGGAAACCTTCATCACCTTTTGATGGCTCTCTCAGAGAGCAACATCAATGTGGATTACGTTTACCTGTCATTTAACCGCGACTCCAACAAGCCGATCCTGATTTTTCACGCAGATGATATCCGGGCGGTCGAGGCGTGTCTGGCGGGAAAAGGGTTTACGGTAGTCTCTTAGGAATATGGGAGGATTACGATGAGAATAGAGGACGAAATCATCGATCTGGGCGATCATCAGCTGCTTCTTAGAAATGCCGTAGAAGAGGATGCCGAAATGCTGCTGGAATGCTTAAAAACAACGTGCGGCGAGACCAGGTTTCTTGTGAAAGAACCGGAAGAGATCGATTTAACGCTGGAGGACGAGCGAAAATTCATACATAATCAGAATGAGTCGAAACAAAATATCATGCTTCTTGGATTTGTCGATGGAGAGTACGTCGGAAACTGTTCCCTGATGGGGATGGAACAGGGCAGATATCACCATCGCGTCAGCCTGGGGATCGCGCTGTATCAAAAGTATACCGGCCGCGGCATTGGAAAGGCGATGATCGGGAAGCTGATTGAAATTGCGAGAGAGCATCAATTTGAACAGATTGAGCTGGAAGTCGTAGCCGATAATCAGAGAGCGATAGCTCTTTATAAGAAGATGGGATTCGAAATCTTCGGGACATTTCCGAACAATATGAAGTATAAGGATGGGACTTATGCAGACGCATATTGGATGATGAAACGATTATAACAGACAGGTTTGAGCTGTTTAAAAATGCAGCAGAATAGAGAGTCTGGCTTGCCGGACTCTCTATTCTGTTTCAGAACATGCACCTGACCGTGCCCGTTTACCGTGTCCGTTTACCGTGGCCGTTTATTTCTTGCCGGAGAGACTGCTGGAAAACCTGGCCGCCATCCGGTAAAACAGGTTCCTGGGTAAGAACCTGACGAGAGTCCGTATCATCTTTGCACCGGTGTCGGGTACGGAGATGACCTTTTTCTTAGCGAAATCTTTCATGGCGTCGGCCACGATGGCGTCGGGATCGCGAAAACCGAATAATCCCTTCCTGCTCTTATCCATATGCATTTCCGCGCTTTCGTGAAAATGTGAATCAATAAACCCGGGGCAGACGGCCTGTACCCTTATGTCCGTACCGGAGAGCTCCATATGTAAGCCTTCGGTAAAATTTATAATATAGAGCTTTGTGGACGAATAAAGAACATTGTGTGGAAGAACGGCAAAGGCGCCATCCGATGAAATGTTAATGATGGCCCCGGAATTCCTCTGTACCATGCCCTTAAGTACAAAATGGGTCAGCTTCGTCACACACCAGACCTGCAGATAAAGCATCTTTTCCACATCCGTTTCCGGGGTATCGACAAAGGCCGGTTTCAGCCCGAAGCCTGCGTTGTTCACCAAAATATCGATGGTTCGATCTCCGATTTGGGAGAGAAAACGATTGATCCCGTCTAAGCTGGACAGCTCTGCGATGATGACCTCCACGTTCACATGGAATTGATTTTGCAGGCTTTCCGCATTTTTTCTGATCACGTCTTCCCGCCGTCCGGTTATGATTAAATTGCATCCTTTGGAAGCAAAGTATCTGGCATAGCTTAGTCCAAGACCACTGGTTGCGCCGGTGATTAATGCTGTTTTACTCATTGATAAGACTCCTCTCATTGAACGATGTTCACTCGCTGCCCGAAATACCTCCCCTGTCAATATCTGTGCTATTGCAGCTTCAGCAGTCCGGTAATATAGCCTCTGGCCAATTCTGTTTTCCTTTCCGGAGACATTTCGTCATCATTCAGGATCGGAAACAGGCCATAAAGCACAAATTTGGAAAAGGAAGCGGTATCGGCAATTGCCGCGGTTCCATTTTCATTCATGCTGTCGAAAAAAGACTTTACATAAGGAAATAAATAATCACAGTTGGACAGAAACAGCAGGCTGTGGAACGTTTTGTTTTCAGCCTTATGGAAAAATTCATGGTATTTCTCTTTGCCGTCGCGGTCCAGGAATAAGTCCGCAGCGCAGTCCAGTAATCCGTCGATGTCCCCGCGGTATCTCTTTAAAGCCTGAACGATGGGGGCGCAGTAGTCCAGAACGTACTGAGAGACGGCGCTGTCAAATAATTCCTGCTTCGAATTAAAATACCTGTAGCAGAGGCCTGGAACGACGCCGATCACTGCGGCAATGTCCCGCATAGTCGTTTGTTCATATCCCTTTTCTGTAAATGCCCGCATGGCGGCATCCATAATTTCCTGTTTTCGCTCCTCCGGCGGCTTGGAAATCCTTATTTTTTCTTCCTTCACGGTATCACCTCTCTTCTCTGAAATCATTGTAGCACTCGAATGAACAAAAGTCAATGAATGATATTCACTGGATAAAAATAGATTTCATTGACATTCCATAAAAAGATTTGTATAGTAGTTTACGGAAAAGAACGCATTCCGATTGAATGATCAGATGCGCTCTGGAGACAATATTATAAATAAGAAGACGAGGTGCGCAATGACAAAGGAAAAGGCAACGGCAAAGGATACCGAATTTTCACTAACCGCCGTACCGCCCCAGCTGAAGCGTCAGGGGCTGTGGGCTGCAATGGTTGTGCTGGTGGGGTTCACATTTTTCACGCCCAGCATGACTGCGGGAGGAAATTTAGGAATCGGCATGAACGCAGCCGGATTTGTGGCGGCAATGCTGATCGGCAACATCTTTTTAGGGATTTACTGTGGTATATTGGGGTATATCGGGCAGAAGACGGGTCTGACGCTGGATTTACTGGCGCACCGATCTTTCGGTGAGGTCGGTTCCTTTCTCCCATCAGCCTTAATCAGCTTCACACAGATCGGATGGTTTGGCGTGGGTGTCGCCATGTTTGCGATCCCGGTATCAGAGCTGACTCATGTGCCGGTTGCGATTCTGATTATCATTACGGGCATCGTGATGACGCTTACCGCCTATTTCGGTATCAAGGCGCTGGCGGTTCTTGGATCCATTGCAGTTCCGCTCATTGCCATTCTGGGTATTTATTCTGTCAGCTGGGGTGTCAGGGAGGTTCACGGTTTTGCGAATGTCTTCGCACAGAACCCGGAGAATCCGATTTCGCTGGCGGCTGGCATTGCCATCGTGGTTGGGTCTTTTATCTCGGGAGGAACAGCGACGCCAAACTTCACCAGATTTTCCAGGACGCCGAAGACAGCGGTCACGGCGACGGTGGTAGCTTTCTTCGTAGGAAATTCCATCATGATGATATTTGGAGCCGTTGGCGGCGCTGTTACGGGAGTTGCGGATATCTTTAATATTCTGATTTTACAGGGACTGGCGGTTCCGGCGATTATTACGCTGGGACTCAACATCTGGACGACCAACAATAACGCGCTTTACACAGCCGGCCTGGGAGTATCCAATATTACCAAGGTTCCCATGAAGCCCATGGTATTGGCGGGAGGTCTGGTAGGAACGGCGACGGCCATCTGGCTCTACTATAATTTCGTGGGTTTTTTAAATCTGCTGAGCGGAATGATCCCTCCTGTCGGCGCGGTGATCATTCTCCATTACTTCTTCCACAAAAAGGATTATATGGACGAGTCCTATCCGCATACAGCAGTGAATCCAGGCGGGATTTTAGCGGTGGCTGGCGGAGCGCTTGTAGGAATCTTTGTCCAGTGGGGGATTAAGCCGCTGAATTCTTTGCTGGTTGCGGCTGTGATTTTTGTGATCATCGACCGTATTTTTGGAAAACGTACATCCAGTACTAGATAGGAGAGGAGAACCGTTATGCTTATAAAACAGATCTTTATTGAAAATGGAAAAGAGGCTTCTGATATCCGCGTGTCTAACGGAGTATTTGAAGCGATAGCGCCTGCATTGGAACCGCTTCCGGGTGAGGAAGTGATCGACGGTACCGGGAAGTCTGCATTTCCGCCGTTTATCGAAAGCCACGTTCACTTAGATACATGCTTAACGGCCGGGGACCCGGTGTGGAATATGTCGGGCACCCTGTTCGAGGGGATTGAGTGCTGGTCGAAGCGAAAGGAAAAGCTGAGCAGGCAGGACGTCAAGGAGCGCGCCCGGAGGGCGGTGCAGATGCAGGCGGCCAATGGCGTTCAGTACGTAAGAACCCATGTGGATGTGACAGACCCATCGCTGACAGCCATGGAAGCCATGCTGGAACTGAAGGAGGAGCTGAGAGACTATGTGACTATTCAGATCGTCGCATTTCCTCAGGAGGGAATCCTAAGCTACCCGAATGGCAAAGAGCTGCTGGAAAATGCGGTGAAGATGGGAGCAGACTGTGTGGGTGCGATCCCCCATTTTGAATTTACCAGGGAATACGCCGTGGAGAGTGTGAATTACTGCATGGAACTGGCGGAGCGCTACGACCGCCTGGTGGATGTACACTGCGATGAGATCGATGATGAGCAGTCCAAGGGGCTGGAGGTTCTGGCCTGCCGTGCTCTGGAAAGCGGATTAAAAGACCGGGTAACCGCCAGCCACACCACGGCCATGCACAGCTATAACAACGCCTACTGCAGCAAGCTGTTCCGCCTGCTTAAGATGAGTGACATTAACTTTGTCAGCAATCCTCTGGTAAACACCCATTTACAGGGAAGATTTGACAGTTACCCGCGCCGCCGCGGCGTAACCCGGGTGAAGGAGCTGCTGGCCAACGGCAATAACGTTTCCATGGGCCACGACGATATCTTCGATCCCTGGTATCCCCTGGGCGACGGCAATATGATGAGCGTGGTCCACATGGGCCTTCACGTGTGCCAGATGATGGGATACGAGGAGATTTTAAACAGCTATAGGCTGATCACCCATAACGCGGCGCGGACGCTGAATCTGGGAGATACCTATGGAATCAAGGTGGGAAATCCGGCCGACTTTATTGTGCTGAACCAGACGGATTTCTATCAGGCGCTGAACAAACAGAGCGAGGTACTCTTAAGCTACCGGGAAGGCAGGCTGATTGCCAGTACAAAGCCGGCTGAGAAAAGTGTGTTATTTTAGAGGCAAAAGGAAAAGGACGATACCCGGTATGGGATCGTCCTTTTTAGAACACTTTAGAACTGCACTATTGATATAAACAACAGGTATCCTATGTATTGTATTACGATTTATAAAAATACAAACCCCACAATGAGAAACAGGAGCACGTTTGCAATGTAAGAATATTTAAAATATTTCCCGTGATTACCTTTCAGTGGTTTAAAGTGTGTAATATGGAAAATCAGCAGCGCGGTGTTAAGGATGAAATAAACCATTAAGATAGTCAGAAATCCATAGGAAGCGCTGTTTTTAAATGCCTCCGGCAAAGTCATTGCTCCAATCAGGCCAAATAAAAAGATAGGGGCTGATATGATCCACCCGATAATTATAACAATTTTTCTTAGAATAGAATTTACGGGACGTCCGGCAGATACAGGTTCAGATTTACGATTGGTCAGCTTGTCAGTATCAGGCCGTATAGGCGAAACCAGCGGTGGACTTGCCTGGGGCTGCACGGAGGGGGCATTTACCGATTTATCACTTTCCTGAAGCACATAGCCGCAGCCTTCACAGGATGTGCCTAATTTCCCGACTCTTCCGCAATAAGGACATATTTTATTCAACTTTTTTCCTCCCAAATGAGCGTATAAAGTAATTATAAAGCATATGTCTGAAAAGTCAATAATACAGTGTAAATCTGCTGCTGCCTCTCATACGCCGGAGTCAGGCTCTCCGGCAGAATAAGATGGATACGCCGAAAAAATGGTCATAACAGACGCATTTTTCGCATAAACTATAACAGAATGATATGGGAGGGAAAACCATGACAATTTATCCTGTTTGTACAAGCCTGATGAGATACCGTTTGTTTGTAAACTGTATGGAACGCTACTATCGCTATAAAATGAAGCGGCCCTGCTTCCTCATAATGCAGAACAGCAGGTGGACCGTGGTTACGCTGGAAATGTAACAGCAGCTTTATAATTCTACATATTTATAATCTTACATATTTATATTTACGATCATGCATGGAGCGTGACAGGAAGGGGCCTTTTGGCCTCTTTTTTCTATATTTCACAGAAATTTCATAATTACCCTATTGTAATCCTTATTGAGTAAGAGTATAATACCTAATTATTAATTAGCTAACTATCACATAACTAATTATTCCCCATATGATGAGGAAGGGAGGCGGAAAAACATGAAATCTTGTGGCAGCGGGCCATGCCATGACAGCAAGTGGCTGGATTCTTCGGCTCATCACGTGCTGACGCAGTACATCAGAATTATGAAGCTGCACCGGAGCATTCTGGAGCAGCGTCTGAATAAGACTGGAGTCTACAGGAGCCAGCATCAGATTTTAACAACCCTGGCGGAACATTCCAACGCGTCCCAGAAGGAAATCGCGGAATATTTAAACGTCACCGCGGCAACCATAGCGGTGTCGGTGAAAAAACTGGAAAAGGGCGGTTATATCACGAGAATTGTGGACCAGGAAGACAACCGGTACAACAAGCTCTGTCTGACAGAGGAAGGGCTCGATGTCGTGGAACACAGCCGGCAGTTTTTTAAAAACGTGGAAAATCAGATGTTTCTGGGATTCACGGAGGAAGAGTTTCAGGCCATGGAAGGGTATCTGGAGCGCATTTATGCGAATTTGTCCGACATAACGACTAAGACAACGACAAAAAAGGAGGATTCATAACGTGAAGCGATACTGGAAATATATAAAGCCCTATTGGGGCTCATTTCTGCTGGCACCGCTTTTGATGCTGACAGAGGTATTTGGTGAGATCATGCTACCAAAGCTGATGTCACTGATTATTAACAATGGTGTGGCAAACAGGGACACCAGCTATATCATAGCCGTGGGCGGCGTGATGGTGGTTACGGCCTTTGTTATGGCCGCGGGCGGAATCGGAGCGGCCTATTTCTCATCAAAGGCCTCCATCTGTTTCAGCTCCGATTTGAGAAAAGACGTATTTGACAAGGTACAGCAGTTTTCCTTTAAGAACATAGACGATTTCAGCAGCGGTTCCCTTGTAACCAGGCTGACCAACGACATTCAGCAGATTCAGAACGTGCTGATGATGAGCCTGCGTTTGATGTTCCGCGCGCCCGGCATGCTGATCGGCGGCCTGATCATGGCGTACTTAATGAACCGCAGGCTTGTGACGATTCTTCTGGTCGTGATTCCGCTTCTTCTGATCGCGATTGCCATCATTTTGAAGACGGCGTTTCCGCGGTTCGAAGTGATGCAGAAGAAGATTGACCGGTTAAATTCAGGTGTTCAGGAAGCGCTTACCAATGTGCGCGTCATCAAATCCTTTGTCCGGGAAGACTATGAGGAAGAAAAATTCCGCCGGACCAACGCGGACTTGAAGGAAGGCAGCCTGCGGGCCATGAAGATCGTAATCGCGACCATGCCTGTCATGATGCTGGCCATGAACGTGACGACGCTGGCCGTCGTCTGGTACGGCGGAAACTTAATTATCGGCGGCTCCATGCCGGTCGGTGATTTGACCGCATTTACCACATACATCGTTCAGATCCTGATGTCCCTCATGATGGTATCCATGGTGTTCTTACAGGCCTCCCGTGCCATGGCTTCGTTAAAGCGTGTCCGGGAAGTCCTGGATACGGAGATTGACTTAACGGATGAGCATGCGGCAAGAAAGGACGCCGTCGTGAAGGAAGGCCGGATCGAATTTAGAGATGTCTGTTTCCAGTATGCGAAGGACACCGACGAGATAGTGCTGGATCATATTAATTTTACCGCCAATCCGGGAGAGACCATCGGTATCATCGGTTCCACGGGAAGCGGAAAGACGTCCCTCGTCCAGTTGATCCCCAGACTCTATGACGCGGACCGCGGCCAGGTGCTGGTGGACGGTATCGACGTCCGGGATTATTCCATCCGGAATTTAAGAGAAGGCGTCGGCATGGTTCTTCAGAAAAATGTCCTGTTCTCCGGAACGATTGCAGAAAACCTGCAGTGGGGCAGTGAGGACGCAACCATGGAAGAAATCCGTGCAGTGGCCGAGAGTGCTCAGGCAGACGGATTCGTCACATCCTTCAAGGATGGATACGAGATGGATTTGGGCCAGGGCGGTGTCAACGTCTCCGGCGGCCAGAAGCAGAGGCTCTGTATTGCACGCGCCCTGTTAAAGAAGCCGAAGATCCTGATTCTGGATGACAGCACATCGGCTGTCGATACGGCTACGGAGGCAAAGATCCGCGAGAGTTTCCAGACCACATTAAAAGATACGACAAAGTTCATTATCGCCCAGAGGATCGGTTCCGTAGAGAGTGCAGATAAGATTATTGTTATGGATGACGGAAAGATTGTGGGAATGGGAACCCACGAAGAACTGATTAAATCCTGCGAAGCTTACCAGGAGATTTATTATTCACAGAGAGACCGGGAGAAGGAGGCGAGCGCGTAATGGATAATCAGAAACGGGTAGAGAGTTTAAAAAGGCGCTACGGCAGAAATGTAGCCCCGGCAAAAAGGCGCGGCCCCATGGGCGGTCCGGGCCACGGAAGACAGCACGGTAAGGGTGGAATGCCGAAAAACAGCAGGGAGACCATCAAACGGCTGCTGTCCTACTTAAATGGATATAAGCTTCACATGGGGCTGGCATTTTTCTGTGTCATCGTCAATACGGTGGCGACCTTAACCGGTTCGTATATGCTGAGACCAATTATTAATAAATATATCGCTCCCATGGATGGAAGCCGCGGAAGCGTTGGCGGTCTGGCCGCTTCCCTGGTATTCATGGCGGCCATCTACTTCATCGGCGTAGTCGCAAACTATGCACAGTCGAGAGTCATGCTGACTGTGGCACAGAACGCGCTGCAGAAGATCAGGGATGAGCTCTTTACAAAGATGCAGAAGCTGCCGGTCCGTTTTTACGATACGAACAACAACGGTGACTTAATGAGCCGTTTTACCAACGACGTGGATACCGTGGGACAGATGCTGAGCAGCACGCTTGTGCAGCTGTTCTCAGGTGCTTTAAGCATAGTCGGCACGCTGGCATTGATGATTTACACCAACATCTGGCTGACCCTGGTAACCGTCTTCATGATTCCGCTGATGATGAAGGCAGGTGGTTATGTGGCAGGAAAGAGCCAGAAGTATTTCTCCGCACAGCAGACCTCCCTCGGCGCCGTCAACGGTTATATCGAAGAGACGATCAGCGGCCAGAAGGTCGTGAAGGTCTTCTGTCACGAGGACATCGCGGAAGAAGAGTTTGAGATTTTAAATGAAGATTTACGTGACAACATGATTAAGGCGCAGTTCTTCGGCGGCATGATGGGCCCTGTTATGAGCAACTTAAGCCAGTTGAACTATACGCTGACGGCGGCGATCGGCGGTCTGCTCTGTGTACTGAGAGGATTTGACGTCGGCGGCCTCACCGTATTTTTAAACTTTTCCAGACAGTTCTCCAGGCCGATTAATGAGATATCCATGCAGATCAGCAACGTATTCTCGGCGCTGGCCGGTGCGGAGCGTGTGTTTGCGGTTATGGATGAGGAGCCGGAGCCGGTGGATGACGGCGACGCGGCGGTGCTGAATCCAATGAAGGGCTATGTGGAACTGAAGGATGTTACCTTTGGCTATAACCCGGAAAAGACGATTCTTAAGGATATCAGCCTCTATGCGAAACCGGGGCAGAAGATCGCCTTTGTAGGTTCCACGGGAGCAGGCAAGACGACGATTACCAATTTACTGAACCGGTTCTACGATATTCAGAGCGGATCTATCACCATCGACGGCGTCAATATCCGTCATATCAACCGCGACAATCTGCGCCAGAATATCGCCATGGTTCTTCAGGATACCCATTTATTTACGGGGACGGTCATGGAAAATATCCGGTACGGCAGACTGGATGCCACCGATGAGGAGGTAATCCAGGCAGCAAAGACGGCCTCGGCGTATTCCTTTATCATGCGTCTGCCCCACGGCTTCGACACCGTGCTGGAAGGCGACGGAGCGAACCTAAGCCAGGGCCAGAGGCAGCTTTTAAATATTGCCAGAGCGGCCATCTCCAAGGCGCCGATCCTGATTCTCGATGAGGCCACCAGCTCGGTCGATACCCGTACAGAGAAACATATCGAGCACGGCATGGATCGTCTGATGGCAGACAGAACTACATTTGTCATCGCCCATCGCCTTTCCACAGTGCGCAACGCCAATGCCATTATGGTACTGGAAAACGGAGAGATCATTGAGCGCGGGGATCACGACGATCTGCTGGCTCAGAAGGGGCGGTATTATGAACTCTATACTGGGGTGAAGGAATTGGATTAATGATAACTTTGCACAAATTGATAAGACAGAAGGTAACATGTGAATAGGATAACATCATTACGGAAAGGAACCTTTTCATGATTCATGAACTGTTGAAAAATGGTTTGACGTTAGAAATTCTGGAGCAGTTAACATATAAGAGTAAAATGGAACGCAGCTTAGTGAACAGCTTACGGAAATTTGACAAAGAAGAATTGTTTTGTGAGGTGCGGGAAATACTTCACTTTTATCAATCGTGCAGTCTGCTGGATGAAGTAGATCTGGATTATCGAATAAAGAGCGAGGACTCCTGCCGGAGAAAATACAACAAATTCTATCCTGAAATGCGGTTGGAAAAAACGTTTAATGATTTGCTGGGCTTTCGAATGCTGACAGATAACTATGAGACTATAACAAAAGGAGAAATATCTGCGGAGTTTCGGATTGTGGATATGAGCCGGGGAAAATCAGGTGATGATGGTTATCGGGGAGTGCATATCTATTATCAGCCGGATCACAGACATTACCCCATCGAAATTCAGGTAAATTCCTATTATGACCGGCAGATGAATAACTGGCTGCACAAATACCTGTATAAAAAAGGATATCCCGATTCTGTCGGAAACCAATTGCGCCAGCAGTACGAATGTGGTACAATCCGAAGAGAACAGGAATTTGAGGAGGTGTTGAAGCTTGTGTTATCTGGTAGCGAAAAGATTTGATGGTAAGGGGTGCCTGGCCATGAAGGTGAAACACGGAAAGGCACTTGCGGATTTTACAGAGGCACTTCAAAAGAAAATCGGAGATAACGGCGTACAGTTAATTACGATCAGCCGTCCAAGTGCTTATGGTGAATATGAGCCGTATGAGATATTGTCAGATCGAAATCAATTTGAGCAGTGTGTGTTAAGTATGTAATAGCAGGCAGGCGGATACGCGGCTGAATGACAGCCGTGTCCCGCCTGCTTTTTCTTTGCCGTAAGACCCGCCGCCGCTCTCAAGATACCGCCATTTTGAAATCGCGCCTCCTTTACATGATTAAGAATTACTTAAGAAAAAGCATAGTTTATCATTAGATATATCCGTTGACATTATATATTATATAGAATATAATATGCGTATATGAAGCATATCTATAAAACACATAAATGTGATTAAAAATCGGCTGTTCAGAATTAATTGTTCAGAAATAATGAGAGGAGGCAGGACGGTATGGTGTATCAATTGACGCCGACGCTGTTGGACGCCATGGTACTGGCGATCGCAGAGGGAGAAGATGCCTACGGCTACATGATCGCCCAGCGGTTGAGGAACATAGCGAGTCAGAAGGAGTCCTCCCTGTACCCGGTTTTAAAGAGACTTTTGGAGGCGGGTTACCTGGAGACGTATGACCAGGAGTACCAGGGAAGAAACAGAAGATATTATAAGATTACAGAGGCGGGCAGAGGGCAGCTTTTATTCTACCGGAAAGAGTGGGATGAGTTTAAGACTGCGGCTGACGAAATTCTCGTTGGAGGTGAAGAAGATGAGCAGGAATGAGTATATGAAAGAGCTGGAGCTGGCGCTTCGGCGTCTTCCGAAGGCGGAACGGGAGGAAGCGCTTTCCTATTATAATGAATATTTTGATGATGCGGGACCTGAACGGGAAGCGGAAGTCATAGAGGAGCTGGGTGACGCAAAGGAGAGTGCGGCTCAGATCGTAAAGGAACTGGCCCTCAAGCGTCTGGAGGAGCCCAAGCCGGAACGGGCCGCCAGGAAAGGATTGTCCACACTCTGGATCGTGCTTCTGGCACTGTGTGCGGCTCCCATCGGACTGCCTCTCCTGCTGCTCGTTGTGGTCTTCGGTCTGGCCATGGTGCTTATGGTCTTTTCTATTTTCGTAGCGCTTTTCCTCAGCGGAGTAGTATTTGTGGCTGTTGGAATCGTGAGTCTCGTGGCAGGTTTCTATTTCCTTCCGTCTCAGCTGGCCAGTGGAATCTTCATACTCGGCACGGCACTGGGAGAATCGGGAGTGGGACTGCTTCTGATCTGCGCCGGATGTGCAAGCTGTAAGTATATTTACCAGGGGATGGCCGGTTTCACAAAAAGACTGTTGACGAGGGGGGACAAAAAATGAAGAAAATCATGAAGGTTACCATGGCTGTTGCGGGTGTCTGCATCGTGGCTGGTCTGGGACTGTCTCTTGCCGGATATGCCATGGGCGGAGAGCCGGGCTTCTGGATCGGCAGGAATGGGATGTATACCAACCAGCAGGCGCGGAATTTAAATGCTGAAAAGCTGGTTGAGCTTGAGAAAACAAAGATTGATCCGTTCACCTCCATGGATGTCCGGGTGAACTATAACGGTATTAAGATAAAGCCGTCAGAAGATGATTCCTACTACCTGGAATACCATCTCTATATAAGAAATAAAGAGCCTGAATACACGGTAAAGAATGGAATCCTGAGCTTTACCTGTGTTCCGGAACCGACTAACAGCGAGACATGGGGATCGGCCGGTTTCCTGGTGATAGAGGGCAGCTATGTACACGACCGGGAGGATGGCAGCGTAACGATTTACGTGCCGAAGGACACTCTCATGGATGCGGTAAAACTCTATACCAGCGACAACAGCGTAATCTATGACGGACCGGATACCAAAACACTGGATATCACATCGAAATACGGCAGCATCGATTTAAATGGCATAAAGGCCGAGACGGCTTACTTTACCGCTTCCGACGGGACCATTCACTGTGACAGCGGTACGTTTACTTCTCTTGATATCATCAACAAGTATGGAGAAACGGATTTAAATAGTATTGAGGCTGACCGTCTGGATATTGAGGCCTCCGACAGCCGGATTGTATTAAAGGATATCGTGTCCAGGAATATTACCGTGACTAACAAATATGGAAGCGTCAAGGGCAGCGCAGTAGTTGCGGATTCGCTGACCATGAAGCAGTCTGACGGGTCCTGCGATATCAGAATGGCTGATATAAAAAACGGAGACTTTGAAAACAAGTACGGCGACATCACTCTGGAACTCACAGGCGCCGAGAAGGATTATAATTTTGATCTCATGATGAAGTGCGGAGATATTAACTTAAACGGCAGGAATACGAGCGAAAAAGATTTAAGAGAGAATAACGGGGCGGACAAAAATATTGCTATGACGGCAAACGACGGATCGATGCGGATCCTGACAAAATAGTGGGGGGAGAATGCTACGCCAAAGAGCCTGAGGAGAGCAGGAGGGGGACGGGGGCAGACGAACAAAAGGGTTCTTGTTTCCTCGGTGGCAGGAAGTAAAGCAGAAAGACAGGAAAAAAGGGCGGATCGTGCAAACTACGGAGAACTCCTGAAGGACTTCTCCTCCGTGTCCACTTGAA